>ENA-UPAD01000612-UPAD01000612.1-bioreactor-metagenome-genome-assembly--contig:-NODE-612-length-47214-cov-573.916559_pt1 | contig 47214 bp, 39 predicted proteins | sample MGYA00238179_ERZ772710 | MGnify/ENA primary metagenome ERZ772710 (study PRJEB29004, sample SAMN07631245) | bioreactor metagenome | isolation source: Switchgrass digestor | place: USA: Dartmouth...
AAAATGTATATAAGGAGGTCAAAAAATGAAAGCTTACACAAAGCCTGCAATAGACTTTATTGAGCTGAGGCCGGAAGAACGTCTGGCATGTACTTCAGGTCCAGGCGGCGGCGGCTGCTGCGGAGGCGGCGGTATACCCGACTGGCCCAAACCCAGCCCTTGCTATCTCTGGACCCATGTCTGCGGAAAATCTGCACCTTTCTTTATCTTCTGCGGTATATTTAAACCGCCGTTCAGATTGTGGTGACAGCTGGCTGTTCTTTATTCTCCCGGAGGTACCAGAGATAAAATGCTGCAATACGATATAGCAGGCCTGAAATGGAAAATTGCAAACGTACATAACCGCAGATTCAAAAGGTTAAGGCCTTTTGAATCTGTTTACTGCAGAGAACCGGATATTGAAATCGAATTTCAGTCATCCGGTAATTTTCCTGTCCGGAAATACGCTTTCCCTGAAAACAGTAAGGACAGCATTTTTCTCGATACAGATTACGAGGGCGGGAAATCCGTCATATATATATATCATAAAGAGATAAACCAACTGGCATACATTATAGAAGCTGACAGCAGCTGGTCGCATATTACCATCATACACCGCGAAGAAGATAAGCATGCCTGGGACGTTTTCTGTGAATATCTGGGCAATTTTATCATCAGTAATAAAATCATTCTTTCGGACGGTATAATCCTTCACGCTTCATCGGTTGCTTCTGAAGGCAAAGGAATAGCTTTTACAGCTCCTTCAGGTACCGGAAAGTCCACTCATGCAGCCATGTGGGTGAAGTATCACCATGCGTCTGTCATAAATGACGATTGTCCTGCTCTGCGTTACAATAACGGCAGTACAGTTATATACGGCACACCATGGAACGGTTCTGACAGAAGTTCATCAAATTTGTGTGCAACATTAAATGCTGTGGTTATACTTGAGCAGGCTAAGCAAAATGAAATACGAAGCCTGTCAGCAGCCGAAGCGATTCCCATGCTGCTTCCGCGGCTGTTTTTACCTTATTATAATCCGATCCTTATGGACAGAGCCCTTGAAAATGCAGACAGGATTTTCAGATCCATACCCATATATCATCTTAAATGCAGGGCAGACCGCATGGCAACGGAGCTGGTTCGCCAATGCATAATCTGAAAACAGTGAGGTCTGAAGACCTCTTCCCTGCAATAGATGAACTTTTGCACAACAATCAAAAAGTACGCATCACTGTGACAGGCGACAGCATGATGCCTTTCCTGAGAGAAAATACAGACAGTGTTGAATTGTCGGCCGCGGATTTCAAAAGCCTGCATTTCGGGCAGATCGTACTGATACGAAGGATAAGCGGTCAATACATCCTTCACAGGCTTGTATTCAAAAAAAAGGACTGCTTTTATATAGCAGGCGACGCGCATTACTGGATAGAAGGGCCTGTCTATCCGGATCAGCTGATAGCAGTGGCTACAAAAATATTGAGAAATGGCAAGGAAATATCTGCCTCAGGTTTTCTCTGGCAGGCGCTGTCATTCATCTGGTGGCTGAGGCTGCCGTTATTCAGCGTGTTAAGAAAGGTTTACAGACTGCTTAGGAAGGTTTACAGACATGTCAGAAAAAAGTAAAGGATTAATGAAAAAAATAGTTAAGTACACAAGATGGATAACCGGCAGAACAAAGTCGTCATTTCTTTCCCTTTTGCTATTGGTAATCCTCGGTACGATATCATCCCTTACATCTGTCGTCATAGCACTGGAAACGAAAAAGCTGTTTGATTCGGCTCAGTTTGGCCACATCGAAAGCCTGATGATATCCGCACTGACTATCATAGGTATCGTGATACTGCAGACTTTACTAGGATCATTTCTGAAAGTGTTTTCCGCAAAGGTATCGGTCTCACTGTCTAACAAACTCCGTAAGGAACTTTTCGTCAAGCTGCTGAGATCTAAATGGACAGAATTTGCCAGATACCATACGGGGGATCTCCTCACAAGAATGACAAGCGATATCGAAACTGTGGTCTCCGGGGTCACCACTGCTGTTCCTTCGATAATAGGGCTTATTTTCAGCCTTTGCGCTTCGGCTGTCATCCTGATCATATTTGATCCTTACCTGGCGCTCATAGCATTCATTCTGGGGCCTTTATCACTGATCCTTACCAGGGTATGCGGCGGCAAGTTGTCAGAATATCATCTCAGGCTGCAGGAAACGGAAAGCGATTCAAGAAGCTTCCTGCAGGAGCGTCTTAAAAACATGTCGGTCATAAAGGCATTCCGGCTGGAATCCGGAAGCATTTCCCTCATATCCTCGCTTCTTGACAAAAAGTTTGGCTGGATAATAAAAAGGAGCAGGATCACTGCAGTTTCATCCGCACTTCTGACGCTGTCATACTGGCTTGGCTTCCTGCTGGCGATATTATGGGGATCAATACAGCTCTCCAGGGGCGATGCCACTTTCGGGACCATAACGGTCTATCTCCAGCTGGTGGGACGGATACAGGATCCTTTTGTCGGCATGGCATATACGGTACCGCAGGTCATTATGATGTATGCATCAGCAGGGCGGCTTATAAGCCTGTATGACATTGAGGAAGAAACCTTATCGGAAGGCCAACAGCTGGATTGGGATTCTGCCGGCATCATCGCAAGGGATATCAGTTTCAGGTATGATAAGGATACGCTGGTATTTGACAAAGCAAGTTTCATTATAGAACCGGGACAATTCACGGCCATTGTGGGCGCATCCGGAGAGGGCAAGACCACAGTCACACGGCTGATTCTGTCGTTGCTGGAACCGGAAAGCGGAAAGCTGTCGTTCTATAATCCCAAAACCGGTGAAGAAGTTCAGTCGGGAACCTCAACAAGGTCACTGATTTCATATGTCCCCCAGGGAAATACGCTGTTCTCGGGAACGATTAGCGAAAATGTGATGCTTGGAAACAGCAATGCCACATCTGAAAAAGTAGCTGAAGCTTTGAAGAAAGCATGTATATGGGACTTCATTGAAAGTTTGCCTGATAAGGCAGAAACTAAAATAGGAGAAAACGGGTACGGTCTGTCGGAAGGACAGGCTCAGCGTATCGCAATAGCACGTGCACTGCTTGGAGAAAAGCCTGTTCTGATACTTGATGAAGCCACATCAGCCCTGGACTCAGCAACAGAACTTGATGTCCTAAAATCACTGGCGTCCATCGATCCGCGTCCAACCTGTATCATTATAACTCACCGGAAAGCCGCATTGGATTTCTGTAACAAGATACTTATAATTGAGAATGGGAAAATTTCAGAAAAAAAAGATACCTGATATACTTACAGGCACATCAAGGAGTTGCCGTCACATTTTCAATGCATCCAGAAATGCACTCGATGATCTTTTGGGCATTTTTCCCAAACAATCCTTCGGCAGCATCTCTGCCTACCCATTTCTGAACTCTTTTATATGCTTCAACGTAATACTTTGAGTAATCTTCGGGATCGTGAGCATCCGACGCTACAAATGCCGCCTTATGTGATCTGATTATTTCCTTTGCAAACAGTCTTGCTCCCCATCCATTTACGCCGATAATGCTTGCTGCATCTATCTGCATGAGGCAGCCGTTATCATACATATCTTCGAATATTCTTTTTTCAGCGGCAAGCTTCCTGCATCTTTCCGGATGGGCAATAATAACCGTAAAACCATTGATCTGGAGCTGATATATAAGATCAAATGTATACGAAGGGAAATCCTTAAACGGCAGCTCCATAAGTATATACTTTGAACCGGCCAGATCCAGGTCCCTGTAATCATCAGGCATCCTGGCAGGATATTGATGTATTTTTATCTCATATCCCCTGTAAAGTTCTATACCGTAGTTTTTTGCCTCAGTTTTAACACGGTCGAAAACCTGCCCGACCATGCCATTTTCATATAGTCCATGTGAATAGTGCGGTGTGGCTATTATAGTCTTTACACCGGCTTTCTGAGCTTCAGCCAAAATCTGCCGTGTCTCTTCCATTCCAAGCGGGCCATCATCCACACCCGGCAGGATATGACAGTGGATATCGATCATAGCAGACCCTCGCTTTACATCGCATTATTCTGCAACTCTTCACCTTTGCGGGCATTTTTCTTGTAGTAATAGTCATAATCGTAATAGTAGTTTTGCTTGTATTCCCTGCGCGGGATTTTGTTCACTATAACGCCAAGTATCCTGGCATTGGCCTTCTCCAGCTGTTCCTTTACCATTTTTGCCTTTTTATAATCGACAGTATTGTATTCAATAAGCAGGATGGTCCCATCTGTCTGCGATGCAACTATAGCTGCATCGATCATGCTCCCCAGCGGTGGAGTATCAATAACAATATAATCATACTCGTCCTTAAGAGCCGTGAGCATCAGCCTGAACCGTTCAGTGTCAAGCAATTCGGCCGGGTTTGGAGGCTTAGGCCCGCACAGGATGAGATGAAGGTTGTCATAATTCGTTTCACTGATGGCATCCTTCAGCTCAACCATGCCTGAAAGGAAGTTGGAAAGTCCTACATTGTGTTTGGATGTAATTTCTTTATACAGCCTGGGTTTCCTCATATCAGCATCGATATGCAGCACTTTCTTGCCTGCCTCAGCCATTGAAATCGCAAGATTGATCGTAGTTGTCGATTTTCCTTCATTCGGAATGCAGCTTGTTACACAGATGGTCTTAACCACTCTGTCGGTATTGCAGAACTGTATATTGGTTCTCAGCGACCTTATTGCCTCTTCTACAGGCTCACTTACTTTATTGGTCAGAGTAATCTTATTTATCAGATTATTATTTTTACTCATTTGCCTCTCCCCTTAGCCAATACATTTACCGGGATACTGCCTATAACACTCAGTCCCAGGTAGTTCTCCACATCCTCAGTGGTTTTTATCTTTGTATTAAGGAAGTCCAGAAGTATAACAAGCCCTACTGAGCACAGACATGCTGCAAATGCAGCTATCGCCGTATTCTTCACCCTGGCCGGTCCGACAGGACTAACCGGTACCTGGGCTTTGTCTATGATATCAATATTTTCTATTTTGTATAGCTCAACTACAGCTTCAGAGAACTTATCAGCCAAAATATCGGCAATCTGTGCTGCCTTTTCCGGATCATTGTACGTTACTGTTATTGCTATTATCCTTGTGTCATTCACTGCTCTGATAGACATCATGTTTCTCAGAGCATCCTGCGTAATGTTGGGATCATTTAATTCCTCCAGTACAGCACTGGTCACACGGTTGCTTGAAATTATTGCAGAATACTCATAAATCAGCACCTGGCCGGCCGCAATGTTCTCCAAACTCAGCGTGCTCGTATCAGTATCAAGAGTGCTGGACAAGCCTGTGATAAGAAGTGTGGTTTCCGCCTGATATACAGGCTCAAACACATAAAAGTTCATATAACCTGCTGCTGCACCAACGAGCACAGTCACAAGAATAATAAACCATAGTTTTTTTAATACTACCTGGACATATCTTCTTATTTCCATAGCATACCCCTTTTATGTAATTTATACATTTATTGTATCCGTTCACATTATACCTTATTTTTGATGAACATACTATAAAAAGTAAAAAAATAATGCCGAAAATAATTAATCGATAAGTCCAAGCTGACGCAGAAGCAAGCTTCGGTTGGTAAAAATCTCCGATGCTTTCTTTTGTCTGAATACAGCTAACTTTTCAGATATACTGATGTCCTTTCGTATTATGTTATAGGCGAAACGGTGTATCCACGCGACAGGAAGAAGGAAGCGGTGTTTTCTGGCATATTGATATCTGATATCCAATTTCTCAGCCTTCGGGAAGAATAAAGATAAAAGGGTTTGTATTTTTTGTCTAAACGTCTTAATTTCAGTACTATCAGAATAGTAGATCATTCTATTGGCTGTTATCCTGTCATTACTTTCATTTCCAAATACACCACTTTCGAATATATCAAGTATTAGTCTGTCTGCAACTTCCTTCAGACCTTCATCGCACTCCCATCCATGTGGTACCTCCAAATCAAATAACCTATGGCATACCTCAAACAGCGCTTGGGTGAATGTTTCAACACCCATTAACTTAATATATCCGTTAAACGTATCCCAATTTATTCTATGTCTATACGCTTCAATGAACAAAACCAGGTCACAAAGCTGCCTCAATCCAATCCCAGAGCTCTCAATATGAAAAGCCATATGCAAAACAAGGTAAACGGCATGATCCGTAGGATCAAGCGTAAGTACATCTACTCCGCTGACTTTTGCAGGTATTACACTTTTCCATATCTTTTCCTCAAATTCAGATGAATTTTTAAATCGGTCAGCTGGAATCAATGACTTATGAATTTCTATCAACATATAATGAGGATGCGAATATTCAGCATGCTTATCTTCCCTGTATGCCTTTTTATATCCGGCATTCTCCATTATAAATGCGACTTTTTCAAAATCTTCAGGTTTGACCAGAACATCATAATCACGCATTGATCGAAGCAATGGCTCATGATAAAGATCTCTTAAAAATAAACCCTTTAATATAACTACAGAGATGTTGGAATCAGTCAGTTTCTTAAGTATTTCTCCAAATGCCAAATAGTTTCTTTCTTGTTCTCTTATTTCAAAAAGGAATTTTCTCCTTAACTTTTCTTTTATATCGTCTGGCATTTTGATATCAGAATTTTGCATCACAGAGTAGTATACAATAGGAGCAACTTTATGTCTGTCAGCTTCATAAGCAACGGTCTGCCAATCAATACAACTGTAGCACGATGGGACAACCCGCGTATTTCTTATGCCTGCAGACAATATTTTAATCAATGATTTCTGGCTAATATCGATAAAATCCATTAATAACCCTCTATTATAGCAGTTTAGGTAATCACTCCGATAATTACCAAAACAGAAATCGCCGACCTAATTCAATAATTCGGTGCTAAAACAGAAACATCTAATGAAATACTATAGTTACAACTGCATCTTGCTATGTAAAGTTAAGAACCTCTATCACTAACACCTATACTATTACCAACAGTTGTTAATGTCTAGCAACGTCTATTCTTCTCCCAAATCATATAATTGTTTTCTACTTTATCCAGAAGAAGGAACGTATTTATTGTATTGAAATATTATTACATAGTCAATAACCAAAAAGATTATTTAAAACTATCTTAGTTACCACGATAAGGATTTAAATGATAACGTTTGTTGTTTGATGGTTATAAAGTTTTGGTCGTACTCTTGCGGAAACCGTCGGTTTGGGTTTGTTTTTGCACCGTCGTTATAAGTCAATTTAAATTCCCTGGCAAAATATACCTTATGCTACATTTTCAATTGCAAAAAAACACAAAAAGTAAAAATATAGTAGAAACTTCATTTTATATATGATATTATTCAATATAAGATTTAGAATTTAAATTGTAATAAGGAGATTTTGTAGCATGGATTCGTTCAAAGAATTGTATTTGGGCGATTTATCCCGATATGAACCTAAGGTAAAAAGGTGGACAAAAAAATTTCATTATTATTTCAGGAGATCACAGACTTGTACAAATAAAATTTTAAAATACTATTACAGTTTTCGATATAAAATGATTAGAAAAAATCGCGGCCTTGAAATTCCAAGTAATCTTTCTGTAGGAAAAGGTTTATATATTGGTCATCCATATAACATCACAATAAACGGAACAGCTGTTCTCGGCAAAAATATTAATATTCATAAAGGTGTTACAATAGGTCAAGAAAACAGAGGAAAAAGGAATGGTGCACCTACAATCGGCAACAATGTTTGGATCGGTATTAACTCTATCATAGTTGGTAAAATAACTATTGGTGATGATGTCTTAATTGCTCCTGGTGCATATGTTAATTGCAATGTACCTTCTCATTCAATTGTATTGGGTAATCCATGTAAGATCATTCCAAAGGAAAATGCTACTCAAGATTATATTAATCATACTGTTGATTAATTTTAACCTTAATCATCTAAAATCATCCGGTAAGTTTAAGAAAATATATTCAGATCCTTTGAAATATACAAGATTACATAAGTATACAAACGATATAAAGTTTCCTCTCATAAAGTATGCACATCAAAAGTCTCACAGCATAACAGTAATACATTTAATTTTAAAATCAGACCAAATAATGTTATGAATAGAGTTTTTCATGAAGTACTATCTTGCTTCTCAAGTTGCAACATAATTGCACTATAAGTAACCATAAAATAGAACATATTTGGCATTTTTGAGAAACCTTGTCCCGCCTGAGTAGCAACTAAAAGTGCGAAAATAGGAATATATTGAATAAGCAGCGCCTTCGGGCATAATCTTTTTGCATTCTGAATGATTATCACGAATAACACTATTACAATAATCAGCCCGATAATTCCCCATGTAATTAAAACTTCCTGGGTAGCATTATGTGCACTTATATTATAGCCATATTTTGCTTGATAGTTTTGCAATCCAACACCAATAATGAGTCGGTCAATATGCTGAAACATTTTGCTGAAATAGTATTGCATTATTTCAATACGCCCACCTGATATATCATCAGTTGCAAGCCTTTCTGAAAAGCTTTGGATATAGTTTGAAAGGAGCCTATTTGCCAAAATATAAATAAAGGTACCACCGATTGCAAAGCCAAATAGAGATTTAATGGCTGTCGAAAATGAACGGCATGACAGGCATATATATAAGACAATCGCTAAAATGTATACAATAAGGAATGTACGCGATTGTGTCGTTATTCCAATTAATGAAGCCAATACAAATAATACCGGATATCTCGGTCGTTTCTCTTTATGATATAGCAAAAGACAAAACATAGCAGCTAAAATGCAAATAGTTCCTAATGTATTAGGGTTATAACTTAATAGCATACCTTCTGTATCAGACCCCAATAATTGCCGTGTATTTCCAAAACGGACTTTCATTTTCAAGAAGTCAGCCCATGAATACTGCCTTTGCATTTGACCAAAAATGTCAACCATAGCTACGATATATCCAAAAAGATACATTTTAACCATACCTAAATTATCGTATTGGTCATCAGTATCAATCATTCGCAAAAAAGTAATAAAGAAAACTCCTGTAAATCGAAAATAATCAGCAAAACTGAAGGATCCTCGAAAGGCTGATAATAATTCAATTAGTAGAATTGAAATCATAAGAAAAAGTCCCTTCACATGTACCCTCATTTTTTGCTTTAAAAGGAGTATCACTAATGCAATAACCGCAATATATTTATAGGGAGTCCCCTCTGCAACAGGTGCCAGAAATGCCATCAGACAAAAAATGTCCGATTTTTTGCCAATAATACATACTGCTATAGAAATGGCAATAAACATTATTCTTGGTACACCAGTTCCGCCTAAATCTCGAAGCAGAAGCAGAACAGAAAACAATCCTATAAGAATAAGTGTAATTCGTTTCATATTTTGCTGAATAGGTATATTTTCTTTTTTTATTTTTTGCATAATCCCTCTACATTATAATCATTATTAATTTTCAATTTTTATTTTAGTAACATCAATCCAACTGCCCATCCTTAATTCCCACTCTGGTGGTTGAATATTATTAGTTCCTCCCATGTGATAAAAAGTAATCTCACCAAAGTATACTTTATCGTTAATACAGTAAAAGTCAACACGACAATGCGCAAACGGCTTAGACAAAATTGCTGCATATTTTTTCATTTCTTCAAATTGATCACGAGTCAATGGCAAAGTTTCATTATGTCTCTTTCTGGTAATCGACAAATCCAGGAGGTTCATATTTTCATCATAAACATTACGTCTACAATCATTAGCATGAAACCCTTCATTTGTACATACTCCAACATCGAATAGCATTAATTTCGGTTCACCACTAAAGCACAGGAATCTATAATCAAGTGGTAAATTACCTTCTTTATCACAAAGTAGTCTCTCTGCTATAATTTTAGGTTCAATATTTTTATAATTCCATTCACGACTGCACCAGTAATAGTTCTGTTTTAATATGAAATTAAACGTGCGAATAAAATTGCATCTGTTAAAAGGTTTTGTGCGGTCAAAAATAATATTATAGCCAGAAGTATGGTTACATTTAAGAAAGCATGGTGAGGGCAATGAGTCAAAGTCGATATCTCGCGCATCATCGTACACACCATACAGTTTGTTAAGAATGTGACCAAGTCCGCATCGTTCCACATATTCTCTAACACGATATTTGTCAGAGCATATTGTCAGCAAAGGGTCTCGGTTATACAATTTTAGATACCAGAGCTTTTCATCAAATGTCCTAGGATCGTCCAAATTGAGTTCCTTACCTGTACGTTGCTTGTACCTGATGTAAGCAAATTCGCGATCATTCATTCTCTCGGCATTCTTACGTATAACTTTCCATTCATGACGCAACCACAAATACTGTAAAAAATCACTATTTCTATATATTTTACTACGCATTTTTTTTATAGTTAACATGAATTTACCTCCTATTTATGCGGTAATACGCATTAATTCTCACGTTTTTTAACCTCACGTTTCTTACTTAGAGTCCCTTTTGCTATGGATATCAAATCATGTATTTCCATGCGGAAGAATATTAGCCCTGCTGCTAAAGTTATAAGTAACGCAATAACAGTAACTATTATTGCATAATTCAACCAATCATAATAAGTTCTAAATACAGGTTCTTGTATTATATTTACAAAAAGGATAATAACTAATACAGATACCATATAAATAATGAGTTTCTTTATAAAACAGAATGAACTTCTTTGAATCACATTTTTTGAAAGGTAAAACGCATACTGAATAGTTCTGTATAACATAGCAACTAATGTACCAATAGCTACTCCTTCAATTCCTATGATATTCACCAACACAATAGATACTATTACATTAATAGCTGCTTCAAGATAAGCTCCTTTCTTTGTTTGCTTAAAATGTCCAGCTGCCAGTACAACAGCATGATATGGTATTCGAATGCAGTATGCGGCTATCGCAGCAGTAAGAATATATGCAAAAAGAGGTCTGTTATAATTAACGTCTGTAACGCCTCTTGTATATATGGAAATAAAGGGCATTATCAGTAAAGATGTACTAGTAAATAGAATAGTTGTCAATGAAAAAACAATAAATTCGAACAAATTAAAATTCCTGCTAAGAGTTTCTTTTTCACCTTTTGCAATCATATTACCGAATGCAGCTTCCAACCCAGTCGAAAAGATAGTTACTATTTTCGAAATATTTGATATTATCATATAGTAAACAGAATAAACTGATACCTCTTTAACGTTAGTAAAAATCGTTAACAGAACGATATCAGTGTTGTTATGTACGAAATACGCTATATGGTGTCCAAGTCCATCCCATTTTTGCTTTATTGCATTATTATCAGGTTCGCAACTTTTTATTATTGAATACTTTTTCTTAACATATAAATTCAGCATAATAGGTCTGGCAAGAAAAACTATTGAACTTCCAAGTTTAACAATGTGTATACTTGCACCTATTTTAATCAGTAAAATAATCATAACTGAATTTACAACCATAGTACCAATTCTCATCAGTGAAGAAATGTATTGTCTTTGATCCGCTTGTAAAAGTATTTGATACGATATACCAAAATAGTACTGGAAAAATGTACTTATCCCAATAATTAAAACAAGAGAAAAGGTGAACAAGTAATCAAAATCTTTTTGAACAATAAAAGGATAAATAACAGAAAGCACTAGTAAGTATGCCAGGAATATGAAAGCGATTTTTTTAAAAAAGCGTTCCGAAGCTTTAATGATACCACTGATACTGTTTATATCATTTTCTGCTAAAGGTTTATACAGCGCAGCTCTCATTACACCTCCAACGCCTGATTCCAACAATACTATATAGGATAAAAACTGTGATATTGAAGAAGACAGCCCATTGATGCCGGACCCAAATGTTCCTATTATCAGTCTGGGAACAATTAGTCCACACACAACTGTAACTAATTCAAGCAGAAACTCACAAATTATATTCTCTAGTGCTTTTTTAGTGCGCATTATTTTGACCAATCCTTATCCTATGCACGTAATAAACGAATCGTATATAATGCAGAAGCAATCTTCTGTTATCATTATAAACTAAATAGTATAGTATTCTTTTCGGACAAGATAACCTCTTCGCATCAATATATTTCAAAGAGTCCATATAAAGCATCTGATTTCTTGCACTTAATATAGCAATATGTTTATCTTTTAATGGCATATCGGCATAAATTATTATATAAAAGTAATTCAGTATATTATTGATATAATGTCTATAAAACTCCCCTAAGGTACCTTCATTGTCATAACCTAATTTCTTTAAGTATTCAAGTAATACTCCCCTTACGATAGAAGTATCGCTTATAAAATTTTTACTAACTTGCTGAGTAATGCTACCTTTACGTATACGGTAATTATACAAAGGTTTATCTACATATACAATAGTTTCAGCCCTGTAAAACAAAACTAAAGACTGTAATAAATCCTCAGAATGCTTTATACTACTATAATTCGAATAATCGTTATCTATATCAATTATAGTTCGCTTCACAGCTTTAGTCCATAGGCTATTGAGATTCGAACTGTTTATTATATACTTATATAGTACATCTTTATTAATAACTGATTTATCTTTAAAAAGAGAAACACTATTTGAAATAAAAATTCCTGATTCAGATACTCTTTTATATCTATAAATAACCATATCACATTGGCTTGTCATTGTTGCCTCATTAATTGTTTCAAGCAAATCTTTATCCCAGAAATCATCTGAGTCTAAAAACAAACAATAATCACCAGATGCCCTGCGCAATGCTTCACATCTTGTTGCTAATGGGCCTTTGTTTGTCTGATGAAACACTTTAATTCTGTTATCAAGTAACTTATATTCATCGCAAATTTTTCCACTAGAATCGGTAGAACCATCATCTATCAAAATAACTTCGAAGTTTTTATACGTCTGGTTCAGAACAGAATCCAAACACTCTTTTAGATAACTTTCAACATTATATACGGGTATTAGTATGCTATATAGAATTATATGAATCTCCTCCAAATTGCTTATTTATTAACTACATCCTGTAAATATCTATACAATACCATTCCTATAGAGTTTATGTCATGTGTTACACGTACCTTTTTTGCTTCCACAGAAAAACTTTCTGCTAACTCATCATCCTCAATAAGTGTACATACTTTTTCTGCTATTAATTTATAATCATGTACAGGCACTAAAAAGCCGTTAACACCATCATTTATCAGTTCGGATGGTCCAAAGTCACAGTTAGTAGAAATACATGCGCACCCACTAGCCATAGCTTCAAGCAGTACATTTGGAAATCCTTCTTGCTGACTTGTCATAATAAATATTTTATGGCTAGCATATTCTTCCAAAACAGTACCGCATTGGCCATGAAAAATGACACAATCGTCCAATCCCAACTCAGATGCTAATAATTTCAACTCAGTTCGATTTGGTCCATCTCCAAATACGTCAAGTTTGATATTTGGATGGGATCTATGTACAATAGCTACTGCACGTAATAAATCATCAAAACATTTGCTTTCAATTAGTCGTCCAACTGCACAAAGATTAGTACGAGTTTTCCATTCACGTTCATACTTTTTAAAATCATTCGGATTGATTCCATTAGGGATAATATATCCCTTCATTTGCAATGATTTTGAAAAATACTCTGACGCTCCTTTTGTTTGAAAAATAAAACCATCACACAAATTAGCTATTCTTTTCTTGTATCGATTCCAGAATGTATTAGATGAAAGAAAAGGGTTTGCACGTTCAGCGCCTATTAGTTTGCAATTCAATCCGATTTTAGCCACATAGCCAATAAATTCTGTATTTGAGTTAAAAGTTAAGAGTACATCTATTCTTTTCATTTTCAGGACTTGTCTTAGTCTAAAAATACGCTTCCAACTATAATGTACAGCCTGTAGTTTTGTACTACTATTTCTCAGCAAACCTAATCGTATATGATTAATGCCGGATCTTAATGGATAAAATGAATCCTGGTCATCATACGTGACAATTATAACATGATCACCATTTTTTGCATATAGCTCAGACAAAAGAGATATTATACGTTCAGCTCCACCTGAACGCATACTTGAGTTAAAAAAGCATATATTCATACTGTAGTCCTTTTTTCATTATCTTCACTTATTTCTTTCTTTAGTATAATTCCAAAAGAATTTAATCATCTATTCATACTCTGAATTGCTTTTGCATATTTTCATCAATCCGTGCAGCTACATATTTAATATAAGTATACCATTTGTCTGCAATATTATCAGGTTTGAACTCGCTACTCTTTACTTTTGCTTTACTTCCAAGATTTAAAGCATATTCACGGTCTGATAGGATTTTTCTCATTGCTTCTGCAAGAGCCTTTTCATTACCAATGGGAACAATAATACCATTAACACCATCTTCAATCAATGTCCTTGCTCCGCCGCCTGCAAAATCCGTAGATATAACAGGCAGACCCAATGCCATAGCTTCCATAAGAGCATTAGGTAACCCTTCGACATTTGAACTTAACACAAAAAGACTGGCATCCTTAATTTGGCTTGATATATCACTACACTGTCCTTTTAGAATAATCCTGTTACTTAAGTCTAACTCATTAATCAGTTCCTTAAGCATATTACGCAATGTGCCATCGCCATATATTTCTAATTGATATTCTGGATATTCATCAGCAATTAAAGCAAATGCTTTAATTAATAGGTTGAAGTTCTTGACTTCTTCAAGCCTTCCGACAGAAACAACACTTTTTTTTACACATGGAGCACCATTTACATAATAAAAGCTATCAGATACTGGATTTAAAATTACAACTGATTTCTTCTGAATCTTTGGAGCAAACCATTTTTTTGCTTGTTCTGTCTGGAAAACATATCCGTCAGCCAGGCGATATAAAGTCTTTGCAAGAAACCGAGCTACTCCTCTGCCATATTCTTTTTCGGGGTCACTTCTCACAGAAATAATTGTTTTTGTTTTTAACCCCATTGTTGCAATTAAAGCTCTGATATTAGGCTCAAACATAAATGAAATCAAAACATCTGGTTTTTCTCTTTTGCAAATAGATCGAAGTTTTCTAATACGGCTGAGATTCCTTTTCAATTTATTAGTCTTAAGTTTCTCGCTTTCCAAAGAAATTCTTCTAACCTTCTCATCTAAAGTATACTCCCAAGTGTCTTTGAATGAAGTAATCATTGTAACATCACAGCCGCGTTTTGCCATCTGTTGCGAAAGTACGGAAATTGCTCGTTCTGCACCGCCGCCTTCATGAATAGAATTTATGTAAAAAAATAACTTCATATTTTTCTCCTTATAAAGTATAATCGATTTAAAAGCAAATCTACAATGCTAAGCTTTCTAGTTGTCTCCTCTAAAGGAAATGGTACATAATTCTTATATCTTTTAAAAATTTCTCTAGCCTGACAAATTCGTCATCATTCATCACATTAGGATGATAGCAAAATGTCACTGTTTTAAATGGAAGCTTTCTTACTCGTCCAGATTGTTGCGGTACAAATGTAAAACCAAATTGCGAATATACATCATTGGCTATCGTATCTGATATTATACGAATGTTACTGCATTCCTTTAGTGCTATTAATGTATTTTCATCAAAAGTGTGCGACGGGGCGAAGAACACTTGTGGATCAATACCATGCTCCCGCATGATCAAAACTCCCTTTGATATTTTCGCCTTCTGAACTTCCAACGGCTCACCTGCAAACTCAGACCTTCTGTTAACAGGATTCATACCTCCGCGCTCTGTACGGTATACATGATTATAGCCATGCATCGCTATTATCCATCCTTTAGAAATCCATGAAACAACACGTTTCCAAAACTCAGTATCTTTTTCATATTGATTCATCATAGGGTCTTCACAGTGCGGAATGACTCCAACAAGCGGTTTAACACCATATTTATCCAAGATCTGTTCCATTTGATCCCATTTTTAACATCACGTTTTTCGCAGGCGTCATCCAATCTTATGATATACTTCTCCATTTCAATAATCCTTATATATCTTTTTGTAGAACTCTGTAAGGAAATTCACTGACTTACTGATATCAAATCCTGAAGATTTTATCGCTTGTGATACATCATGCCGCTCAAGTGGTGATAATGCCAAATCTGCCCATTTAGATACATCATCAATAGATAACCTATGTATTAAGTTGGAAATATCCGCATCTGTAGTTATTCTATCCGATACCAGACATGGTAAACCAGCAGCCTGTGCTTCAACCAAAGTGACCGGTAACCCTTCCCATAAGGAAGGAAACAAAAAAACATCCATCGCTTGCATTAAGTTAGGAACATCGCTTCTCGTACCAGTAAGAATTACCGAATTATCAAGTCCCAGTTGGTGTATCCTGTTTTCAATTACTGAACGAAGATATCCATCTCCAACAAGCATTAGAACAGTATTGCCGTTTCTGCGATGGATCTCACTAAAAACATCAAGCAGAAACATATGATTCTTTGACTCATGAAAACGTCCCACATTGCCAAACACTATCTTACCTTCCACACCGAGCTGCTTTCTGTAATCATTCCGTACATTTTCGTTTAATGAGAATTTCTTTACATCAACAGCATTAGGAATTATCATATATTTGCCTCTACGAAGGTAAGCTTTCCCGAAAAGCCATTCTCCAGCTTCTTTTGAGCAGGCAACCAAATAATCAGCCTGATAACGTAATGGATATTGGAGTATTTTTTTTGCCAAAGATTTAAAGCCTTTCCCGTTCGACGTACTGTGGCTATGTATAATCGTTTTCAATCCATGTTTTTTTGCAACTGGTATATATAATGATGCACAACTTCGAATGTGTGAATGAAGAATTCTATATTCTTTATGCTCCCTAAAAAACGTCTCCCACCATAATTTATATTGAAATATATTGTGACCTTTGAATTTCGGGCAAACATATATTTTGCCGCCCAATTGCTCTATTTCATCATTAAACTCACCTTTTTTCTCGGAATGCACGATAAAATCAAACTGGATTATACTTCTGTCGACAGCCCTGTAAAGGTTCATTACCATCGACTCAGCTCCTCCTCGGTTCATTGCATTCAGTATATGTAACACACGAATTGGGTACATTATTTCAGATTCTCCCTATACCACCCAATAGTCTCATTCAAACCACGCTCAAAATTGTATTCAGGTTCATAACCAAGTAACTGTTTAGCTTTGGATATATCCGCATTCGAATGCTTTATATCTCCCTTACGTTCCGGGCCAAAATTAGGCTCAACATTTTTATTTAATGCCTTTGTCAGAGTGTAATAAATATCTATCAAGTATTCACGGCCACCATACGCAATATTATAGACCTCACCGGCAGCTTCATGTGGCGCAAGACAAGCTTTAAGGTTTGCCTCTATAACGTTCTCTATGTAGGTGAAATCACGGCTTTGCTTCCCATCACCATTTATGGTTGGAATCTCTCCATGAAGGAGTTGTTTGATAAATTTCGGAATGACAGCTGCATAAGGGCCATTAGGATCCTGCCTTTTCCCGAATACATTAAAATATCTCAACCCGTAAGTATCCAGTCCATATAGCTTGGTATAGAGCTTTCCGTATTCTTCATCTGTTCTTTTGGTTAGTGCGTAAGGTGACAACAGATTACCTTCTATACCTTCCTTCTTGGGCAAATTAGGTTCATCACCATAAACCGATGAACTGGAAGCGTAAACAAATTTCTTAACATGTTTTTGCCGCGCTGCTTCCATCATATTAAGTGTTCCATTAATATTTATCTTCTCATATAACAACGGCATTTCAATACTTCTTGGTACACTTCCTAAAGCTGCCTGATGCAGCACATAGTCTATTCCTTCACAAGCTGCTATGCATGTATCAAAATCCCTTATATCACCTTCAATGAATTCGAAACGTGAATTATCTCTAAATAACTCTATATTCTCTCGTTTTCCAGTTATAAAGTTATCAAGACCTCTTACGCGGTATCCTAAGTTCAATAATGTCTCAACCAAATTTGAACCGATAAAGCCTGCTGCTCCTGTAACTAAAAACTTAGATCCTTCTGGGAAACGTATATTTTTATATCCCATATTTATAGCCTCCAGTACAAATAGCCTAATTTTTCTGCTTCTTCTCTATTGAATATACCTTTTACATCTATTAATACATAACGACTGTCAATATTCCGTTCAGCAATGTCAGTTGTAGCAGCAACTTCATCCATAAGATCCACGTTGATGGTCTTTCTGTACATTTTCTTTAAATCTTCTAGTTTAAAGCACTTAAATTCTTCATGTGGAACTGCAACAATAATAGCATCTAGATCTGCCAGTTCATCTGTTTTACATGGAACGATTTTGTACTCTCTCCACAAATCGTCTTTGTCTGCAACAGGATCTACCACTTTCACTTCTATTCCATACTCTTCCAATTCTTTAATAATATCAATAACTTTTGTGTTTCTTACATCCGTGCAGTTTTCTTTAAAAGTAACACCAAATATTGCCACTCTTGAACCATTAATCTGTTTATTAGCCTTTATCATTTTCTTTACAGTGTTTTCAGCCACATACTTGCCCATATCATCATTTATCTTTCTTCCAGACAAAATAATCTGTGAGTGATATCCTATTTGTTCTGCCTTATATGTCAGATAGTAAGGATCTACGCCAATACAATGACCTCCGACTAATCCCGGATAAAAGTTCAGGAAGTTCCACTTTGTTCCTGCAGCCTTAAGAACAGCTTGTGTGTCAATCCCCATTTTATTGAAAATAATTGACAGTTCATTCATAAATGCTATATTAATGTCTCTTTGTGAGTTTTCAATAACCTTGGCTGCTTCTGCTACTTTTATACTTTCTGCCCTATATACGCCCGCCTTAACTACTAACTCGTATACCTTAGCAATGGTATCAAGAGCTTCTTCATCCATACCTGAAACGATTTTAACTATTGTTTCCAATCTATGTACTTTATCGCCAGGATTTATACGTTCAGGAGAATAACCTACTTTAAAATCTTTTCCACATTTTAATCCTGAGTTTTTCTCTAATATAGGTACACATATATCCTCAGTAACGCCCGGATATACCGTTGATTCGTACACAACTATAGAACCTTTGGTTAAATTCCTGCCAAGTATTTCACTTGCGGATTCCACTGGAGTCAAATCTGGAGTATGGTCATTATTAACAGGAGTAGGTACAGCCACTATATGAAACCTTGCTTCTCTGAGCCTTGTTTCGCAAGAAGTAAAATCAACAGTTGTATTGGCAATTGCTTCATTTCCGACTTCTTTCGTCGGATCAATACCTTCTTTATAACGCTCGATCTTCGCTTGATTAACATCAAAACCTATAACATCGACCTTCCTGGCAAATGCAACAGCTATTGGCAGACCCACATAACCTAATCCTATTACTGCCAATTTGTCTTGCTTTTGTACAATTTTCTCATATAAGTTCATACTAATCCCCCTCAACTCCAGCAATTTTACTTATTTCTTCTTTATACGCATTAATTACAATATTTCTGTCAAATTCACGCTCCATCTTGATTCTGCCTGCTATTCCCATAGACTTCTTTTTTTCATAAGGCAAATTTATAAACTTTATCAATACTTCAACTAAACTTGTAACACTTTTAACATCAAACCCTAGTCCACTCAATCCCTCATCAAAAGTTTCAACACATCCCGGCACCCTTGACGCTATAACTGGTCTTCCAGAAGCCGCAGATTCTAGCAGCACATTCGATAATCCTTCATGGTATGAAGGCAACACAATAGCATGAGATCTTTTTATAAAAGAATGGACATCATCTTGCTGTCCATAATAATTTATTATACCTTTTTTCACATAATCATTTAAACGTACAATATCGTAACCATCGAGCCGACCAACCACGTCAAATTGTACGTCAGGATAACTGACTTTAATTACTTTTGCTGCTTCAAGCAGTTCATCAATTCCTTTATCTTTCATAATTCGCCCAATAAAAAGAAATCTTATATTTTTATCATCTTCGGGATATTCTTCAAAACTATGTTCTTCCAGGTTAACACCAGAACCAGGAATTAACCTTGACTTACTTCCTATTATATTTTTATTTATAAAAAGCAATCTATTAGATTTATTTTGGAAAAAAGCGCATGATGTTTTTTTCAACGCAGATTTATACAGCCTTAGCGCAATTTTTTGAATAATGCCTCTATTTTCAATTCCTATTCCAAGACCAGTTATATTCGCCAAGTATGGAACTTTCGCTATTCTACAAGCAATACCCCCATAAATGTTAGGTTTAATTGTGTATGTAAGAACGACATCTGGCTTAACATATCTTAGTGTTTTTAAATAAAAAAGCAAGAGGTTTAATTCTTTTATTGGGTTTGTGCCATGTCTATCCAAATGTGTTTCTATAAAAGTACACCCTAGTTTAGTAAATTCATCAGCACGGCCATTATCATTTGCCATAATAAAAACTTCAAACTCTTGAACCAATCTTTGTATAAGTTCATATCTAAAGTTATACAGTCCACTGGTCACATTACTAATAACTAATATTTTTCTCATAAGATCTCCCGTGATAACTAGATACGTTTTATTTTCACTTCATTGTATTTCATCATAAAGATACCTTCCTCATAATTCGACTTGGCTGGGATATTTATATTGCCAGATAAGTTGTTAATAATCATCGAAGGAGTATTTACACCACATTCGTAAGCGTGCGGGTAACCGCCTCCAAATCTGGGGTTTACCTCTGAAATATAATATTTTCCATCGATATCAAAGATATCAATGTCAATCATTCCCCTAAAACCACTTTCCTTCACAAATTTCAAAATAAAATTGTTAAGCTTATCATCTATAAATGAAACTGACTTATCTGTTTCCCCAGCTCTCATCAATATCTTCTTTTTAGTAAAAATAGCGCAAACTTCACCGCTGATCATATCAATATAGCAATCAACTCCAATTTCCTGGCCATTAAGGTACTCTTGGATCATTAACCCGTTATCATGGCTGAATAACAGATCCACCGTTTCTTTATCATAAGCTTTAAATATCGAAATGCTGGCACTACCCCTGATTGGCTTTACAAATACAGGATAACTTATCTCGCCACTCTCAACTGCTTTAAGAAATTCATTCTTGTTAATAAACGACCTAGCACACGAATAGCCTTTTTCAGAAAGCCATTTATACATCTGCCATTTATCCAGGCATCTCTCGCAAAGTTCATAATCAGAGCCAATAATTTTAACCCCTTCTGACTCAAATCTGCTCCTGTGCAATGCCAACAACGACAATTCCGGATCAATCAGTGAAAACACACCGATTATTTTCTCTTTTCTGCATATGTCAAGAATAGTATCAATATAATTATCATCCGTGATTCTTGGAACAATATAATGTTTATCAGCCTCATATAATGCCGGTGCCAATTCGCTGCAGTCAGTAGCAATTACTTTACCTTTACCGGCTAATTCCCTCTTGAAATACTGAACTACCTTATTTCTTGTTCCACAACTCAATATTAATACATTAATCATAAGTACTCCCTTATATTACTTCAACCGACTTTTAACTTCTTAGGCTAATTTATCTGAAATATTTCATATGCCAAGCTATTTCTACGTTTTACTGAGGCTAAGCATTAATCCACCATCTATCTATTCCCGCCAATGCGGGAGTATCGTAGCCTTTTGAAATAGTTGTAACTAAACCATATTTGTATTTTCTGCTAGTTGATTGTGCGTTCCTGACAAGGTCTCTCAGCATATTAATTAGTCTTTTTTCGTAATCTTCATAATCACTAAAAGGCTCTATTTTATTCTTTTGCAATTCCAGTAATTCGTTCTTGTTATTGAGTAAAATATTGCAATAATAATGCAATTCTATTTTTTTCTTTCTGTCTAGCGGCAGTGTCTTTGTATATCTATGTATCCCTTTATTTATAGAGTTAAAATCCATTTCATAGTTGAGATATTTCTGATCTAAATTCTGATCTGCCATATAAAGTATAAAAGGCAATGAATTTGAAATATAAGTTATATTTGCTTCTTCTATGCTATAAAGTCTTTCAAGTGTATGATTGGGAGTAACAAACAATACACCTTGTGAATTATTTTTTAGTAATTTCCCACCTGAACCCACAAAAAAATCTGCCTTATCAAACTCACCCGCGCAAAAATCTCCTTCCCATGCTCCTTCAACGAAGAAGTCTGTGAAAGTTTCTACCCTATCCCCATGGTAGACATGGACTTCAGGTGATCTATGTACAACCACAGCACACCAAGCTAATTTAGGAAGTAACGGTATTCTGTGATAATTAAACACCATTAACTAATTCCTCCAATTTATCAAAAAATAGAGGTGTACCACCAGTATGTATAAATAAAATATTCTTATCCCTAATTTGAATTTTTCTAATGTAATCCAGCATTCCCTAAAATGCTTTACCGGTGTATGTCGTATCCAGTGGTATACCGTCTTGAACCAATACCTGCTTAATTGTTCGTAATATAGAAGAATTACAAGTACCATATCCATTTAATACATAGTCATCAATGAAATTAATGAAATCTGAAATAACACAACTCATTCCCTTGCTAATTAAGTAATCATTAACACTATCAAGAACAACTTTCCCTCCATATGGATTTCTACGAACAATACTAATACCAATTATTCTTCTGTTAAAATCATCTCTTAAAATTTGCCCGCAAACTAACCCTGCTTGTGTAGTTCCTGTACCGGATGCTAAAAAAATGTAATCAAATTTAATATTGTTTAGTTCCTCATAGCAACAAATTTCTTCATAACAATCGACATATGCCTGCGTTCCTATATTCCCATGCCCTCCGCCCATAATAAAATACGGTTTAAAGCCATTATCTTTCAATTCCTTTATCTTTTCATCAATAGTTTCGCTGACCTCTGCTATGTTGCAGTATGTTACGTAAGCACCTAAAAGCGTGGATAATTTCCTGTTTGCAGATTCTTTCCCATCATCAACAGACGAGATTATATGGCATGGCAGATTCTTGGATGCTGCAAGGTTTGCAATTACACGGCAATGATTGGAACTATTGCTGCCATAAGTAACAACGCAGTCATAATCACCACTAGCAATATCGCTAAAATATAAGAGAGCTTTCCTGGCTTTATTGCCTCCAAATGATATAGGATAAAGATCATCTCTTTTTATGAAAAAAGTATTTCCATTTAGTTCAAAATTCAATCGATAGATCGGTGTCGGATCGTAATATTTCCTCCATGATGTTGCTCCTGATTGATTATGGTCTCTTTTGTAATATGCATAGACGTATCTTGATACCAATATGTCTCTGTTTATCACGTCATCATGCAGTAAACCTTCCTTTATAAACCCTAATCTTTCAAACAACTTCTGAGCAATAACATTATCTTTTTCTGTAAACAGATAGACTTTATTCAGATCCAAAGTATCGAAAGCATAATTTAAAAGTAGCTTAGTTGCTTCCTTTGCTATACCTTTACCTTTCAACTCGTGCTCGCCGATGGTTATATAGATTTCTGCTTTTCTGCATTTTTTATCAATATTCAGCAGTCCAATTATTCCCACCGGAAGGCCATTATATTCTATTACTGCGTCAAACCGGTCAGATCTGCCTTTGTTCCTGTTGTACCAATCCAAAGTTTTTTCATACTCAAGAGGCAGATCATAATGTAGAAACCTATTGTTTCTTTCATCATTTATCCATTTTATTTTATTAGCAATATCTTTTTCTTCAAATTTCCTTATGGTCACGTTCATGATTGACTCCTGCACAATAATGAGAACCCGAATTACTATATGTTAAGATCCTTCGCTTTCACTTCCCGCGCAACAGGTGTTGAATAATATATGTTTTGTGGTTTTATAATTCTGGCTACCGTTAACAGTAATATTTTAGTGTCAAGTAAAATATTGAACTCATCTATATATATATTATCAATAACAATGCGTTTATCCCAAACAACGGAATTTCTTACTGTAATCTGCGCCAGTCCCGTCATTCCCGGACGCATGTCGAAACGTCTCTTTGCCCACTCAGGATAGTTTTCATAACCATCGTACGGAGAATAGGTCGCTGGTGGCCGAGGTCCTACAAGGCTCATATCACCTTTTAAAACATTAATGAGTTGGGGCAATTCGTCGAGACTGGTCTTACGCAATAGTTTTCCGACTTTGGTTATACGGGGATCATCTTCACTTTTGACTGTCAGTCCGTCACCGATCTTTTCCGCATTTACTATCATTGTCCTGAATTTTATAATATCGAATACTTTACCGTCCTTGCCCAAACGTTTCTGTTTGAAAAATACAGGCCCCTCAGACGTCACTTTTATACATATTGCAACTAGAATAAACAGCGGTGATAGGATAATGATACCAATAAAACTGCCTAATATATCGACAAAACGCTTAATGAGCAAATTGACTTTTCTCACACTCTACCCCCACAAATTCCTGATAATGCCACACACTCTTTCCAGATCCTCATCTGTCATTTTTGTATCGGACGGCAGGCAAACGCCATTCTCAAAGATATCGCCGGATACACCGCTGCCGATGAAATCACGGTCTTTGTAATAAGGCTGCATATGCATCGGCTTCCAGATGGGCCTGGACTCAATGTTTTCCTTTTCAAGGGCTTCCATGATATCTATCGGCTTTACCCTGCCCCTGACCGTCATACAACTCAGCCAGCAGTTGGGCTCATTCCATTCGTTTATCGGCATGAACCGGACACCTTCAAGTTCTCCCAATTCTCTTCTGTAGTAACTGAATATGTACTGCTTCTTTTTGACCCTGTCATCCAGCACCTTGAGCTGACCTCTGCCTATGCCTGCGACTATATTGCTCATCCTGTAGTTATAACCCAGTTCGCTGTGCTGGTAATGCCTTGCCTTGTCTCTTGACTGGGTTGACCAGAATCTTACCTTTGCGATCCTTTCCTCATTGTCGGATACAAGCATCCCGCCGCCTGATGTCGTGATTATCTTGTTTCCGTTGAAGGAAAAAACGCCGTAATCTCCAAAAGTACCGGTGTACTTTCCTTTATACCTTGTACCAAGTGACTCGGCTGCGTCCTCGATCAGCGGTACATTATGCTTTCTGCATAATTCAAGTATTTTGTCCAGATCTGCCGAAAGTCCGTACAGGTGAGTCACAAGGACAGCCTTTACATCCGGGTATTTTGCAAATGCTGTCTCCAGTGCCTCAGGGCTCATATTCCATGTCTCATAATCGCTGTCAATGAAAACGGGTATTGCATTCTGATAAATGATAGGATTAGCTGTTGCAGCAAATGTGAGAGAAGGGCAGAAAACAATATCACCGCTGCCGACCCCTGCTGCCTTTAATGCCATGTGTATAGCAGCAGTGCCTGATAAAAGCGCTGCTGCGTATTTGGCTCCGATCTTCGCAGCAAGCTCTTTTTCAAACTCGTTTACATTTTTGCCCAAAGGAGCTATCCAGTTTGACTCAAAAGCTTCCTTTATATATTGCATTTCATACCCTTCATCACTCATATGAGGCGATGATAACCAGATTTTGTTTGCTGTCATTTGATCATCTCTGTTCTTTCGTTTTATTTTATGTAAGCAGCAGTATATCCCTTTCAGTTCTGTGCCGCTGCTTTGACAGTCTTGCTTCCTTTTGCTTTTACGGTTTTCATGGCATCGATATCGTCTTTGATTTTTGAAGTTTCTTCTGTATCATCTTCGGCAAGTGTTTTTATCATAGGCTTTGTGTATGTACGTTCATAACGGTATGTAGGAACCAGCTTCGCCATGGTTTCCTTGAGCATTTCATCGTTTTCCATCGAGTTCTCCAGTGCCTTGATGCACATAATGACTTCCTGGAAGCTCATAATCTGCTGTTTGCCAACGAATATCTTCCTGTGAGCTGTCTTTTCAAGGCCTTCCTCAGCCATCAGCAGTTCTTCATAGAGTTTTTCGCCTGGTCTTAAGCCGGTATATTCTATTTTTATGTCCACATCCGGTTCAAGGCCTGAAAGACGTATCAGATCCCTGGCAAGGTCATCTATCTTCACAGGCTCGCCCATATCCAGCACGAATACTTCTCCGCCTTTTGCCAGTGCCCCTGCCTGTATAACCAGCTGTGCTGCTTCCGGAATTGTCATGAAATATCTCGTGATATCAGGGTGAGTAACAGTAACTGGGCCGCCGCGAATTATCTGTTTCTTAAATAGCGGTATAACGCTGCCGTTACTTCCCAGCACATTACCAAAGCGTACCGCTGCGAACTTCGTGTTTCCCATCCTGTTCATGGACTGGACTATGATCTCGGCAAGACGTTTTGACGCTCCCATTATGTTGGTGGGGTTTACTGCCTTGTCAGTGGAAATCAGTATAAATTTCTTTGTACCGTAGTCAATGGCACGCCTGCACGTATTCAGAGTCCCGAATACATTGTTCTTCACCGCTTCGGACGGGTTGCTCTCCATCAGCGGTACATGCTTGTGGGCTGCCGCATGGAACACGACTCCCGGCCTGTAACGCTCAAACACGTCTTTCAGCCTTTCCCTGTCCCGGCAGGAACCGATGACTACTTCAAGATACAGTTTATCCTTGTATTTGAATACCAGTTCGTTCTGCAGATCGTATGCATTATTCTCATATATATCGAATATGATTAGTTTCTTTGGCCCGAACCTGGCGATCTGGCGGCAGAGTTCCGATCCTATTGAGCCGCCTCCGCCGGTTACCATGACTACTTCATCTTTAAGATACCCCGATATTTCATCAATGTTCAGGCTGACCTCGTCGCGGCCAAGCAAGTCTTCAATGTTGACATCGCGGATCTGTTTTACGTTTACCTCTCCATCCATGAGTTCAAGTACATTGGGCAATGTCTTGAGCCTGCACTTCGTTTCCTTGCTTATGCGTAGCAGTTCGGCTATTTCCCTTCTGGATGCAGATGGTATTGCGACTATGATCTCATCTATTTTATATCGTTTTGCTACTTCCTTTATTTTCTCCCTTCCGGCTACGACCGGGACACCGTTAATGGTAGTGCCGTGCTTTGTTTTATCGTCATCTACCATTACTACCGGTACCATATTCATGTCAGCATGGTTTTTCAATTCTTTGATAAGCATCGAACCCGCGCTTCCTGCGCCAATGATCATGACCCTGCTGGAGTTGCACCGGTTTCTCTCAATACGTGTCCTGAGCCGGCGAACGCACCGGTAACTGATCCTCACGCCGCCGGCCAGCATGCAGATGAATGCCCATGATGCAATATAGATCGATATCGGAAAGGCATTTCCTGTTACCAGTTCTGCGACATATCTGAGAACTGTCGCGGCTGTGGTTGCCATTGCGATCTGGACCAATTCTTCTATGCTTGCGTATTCCCAAAGGCTCCTGTACAGACCGAAAACGAAGAATATTACTAACTGCAGCACTGTAACTGCGAGTGCACTGTCCCTCATATACGATAAATACTGTTGCGGTATATCTGTATCGAATCTGACGAGAAGTGCAAGGCAGAGAGAGAGATTCAGCAGTATTGCATCGATAATTACAAGTGAGACTATTCTGATAGCTTTTTGCATCTCTTCTCCTCCTGGGTATAAGACATAATAGATAAAATACAATATCTGTTTATTATTTCTAATTTTTGCTAATCTGCTGATATGGATCATTTGCAAGAATTTGCGCAGAAAGGCGCAGCTTCGCCATTCGCATATGGCAAAAACCATAAACGTCCCCCACAAACCTGCATTTGACCTCCTTGTCCCGGAAACGGGCCGAAACACCATTTACGGACCTCGGATTTTTTCGTATCTTTCTTCTTTAAGTGTCTTCACTACCTGTCTTTTGTGTGCAGTCCGGTATATGCCGTTATATTTTGCCGCGATCTGTACTATAATTCATTTTTAGATTCATATAAAAGTTTTTGCTTTGTTGGCACATACCGTATATTCACAAAACCCATATTATAGTAATAAAGTGGTTTAGTCAATACTTATTTTTACATTAATTGCACAATTACTTAACAACTGCATTTTATCTGCATTTGTTTCTTACTTATTAATCTTCGCTGCCATAATATTTGTCATAATTGTAATACGTATAGTAACTTCCGCTCCTGGTTTTGTCTATCTTTGTCAGGACTACGCCTATTATGTTGGCGTTAACCTGCATAAGTGCTGCCCTGGCGCGCCTTACCATATCTATGTTCGACTCACCTGATGCCGCAACGAGTATAACGCCGTCTGCCATACTGGCCAGTATAGCACCGTCAGTAAGCTGACCCACAGGAGGCGTATCTATTATTACAATATCAAATTTTTCCTTGAGCTCCTGCAGCAATTCTGCGAGCTTTTTGGATTCAAGTATCTCGGTAGGATTCGGAGGCACCGATCCGCTGCATATAATGCTGAGGTTTTCAACATAGCTGAACTTCTTAATTGCCTCCTCCGTTGAGACGTTCTTTACAACAATATCAGTTAAGCCTATATCGTTTGACAGGTTGAAATACCTGTGGACTCTCGGCTTTCTCAGGTCTGCGTCTATCAGCAGCACATTTTTCCCTGATTGTGCCATACTGACGGCCATGTTTGCGGCCGTCGTCGATTTTCCTTCTGCCATGCGGGAACTTGTTAACACTATCAGCCTGACCTGTTTGTCAATGCCTGAATAGCCTATATTTGTACGCAGTGACCTGTATGCTTCTGAAGCCGGAGCCTTGGGATCCGTTATAGTTATCAGCACATGGCTGACAGCATTTTTGTCCCGTTTTTTGCCGGAACTGTGTTTTCTCTTTGAAAAAAGCCCTTTGCTCTTGCCTCTTTTTTCACTCGCAAACTGTGGTATTTCACCGATCGTATTAAGTTTGAGAAGTCTTTCCACATCATTGGCATTTTTTATCGTGTAATCGAGATATTCAACAAGGATAACTGCGCCTGCGCCGATAAAGGCACCAAGTACCGCAGCTACCAGCAAATTCTGAATTTTATTCGGTTTTATCGGGTTCTCAGGCAGTTCTGCCTCATCGACTATTTTAATATTTTTTACTTGTATGATATCCTGCGCTTTCTCCACCAGTACCTGCGCCAGGGCGTTTGCCACATCCATGGCCATTTTCGGGTCCGTACTTTCGAATGATATCTTGAACAGTCTGGAATCTTCGATCGTAGTAACTTCAACTTTTTTCTGGAATGTACTTACGGTCATGTCAAGTCCCAGCTCATCGATTACCTCCTGGGACACCAGGCGGCTCAATATGAGCTGACGGTAGTCCGATACAAGGCTTTTATTGAGGTTGAACTCACCGAGATCCAGTGACGCGATCTTGTCACTTTCTTTTCCAACAAACAGAGATGTTTCAGCCTTGTATACAGGATCGATCATCGTAAATGTCACGAACCCTGTGATTATTATCGACAATGCCGTGAATATTGCAATTATCCACCAACGTACAGTCAATATATGTATTATTTCTCTCAAATCAAGCTCCTGCTCTTGCTGTTCATATTGCACTTTTTAAACCTCCCATGGCAGTTTATGCGGTAATTTGATACTGAAAAATTTTTTCTTTCGTATTATAACGGGCTCGTCGACATGTACTGCTTCATTTTCCAATATGGACCGGGGATTCCTGGAGAACAGCATCTCCGCTTTTTCGTCTCCTGCCCAGGTCCTTACAGTTTCAAATGCTGCTTTCAGCCTGGGACTCCTCCTGCGGTCCGAATGGCAGTCCGATGCGACAAGATGGGCCATGCTGCTGATTATTACGGTTTTTGCCGTCTCCTGGATTTTCCTGCTTGCCGTGCCGTTTATCGATGTTGCATTTACCTGGGAAATACAGCCCATCTCGATAAATCCCTTAAGTATTTCAATGTCCTTCCGGATATCGGCGTATCGCTCCACATGCGCTATAACCGGTATGAATCCGTTGCTAAGTATCCTGTAAAGGATGCTTTCTGTCTGCTTCGGAAATCCCAGCATAGGCAGCTCAACGAGCACATACTTTGTACCTGCCAGTGTCGGCGCTATACCATTTTTTATGTTGTCCGGTGTATATTCATCAAGAAAGATTTCGCTGCCTTTATACAAACTGATGTCTATTCCATTGCTTTTCAGCATTTCGACAGCTTCGCCGAAACGCTTGTCCAGCATTTGCGCATCATATTTGTTGGCTCCGTAGATATGGTGTGGTGTCGCGACAATTTGGGTTATACCTTCCTCCGCCGCTATATGAAACATGCTCAGCATCATTTCACTGTTTTCAGCACCATCATCCAGTCCATATAGAATGTGTGCGTGTAAGTCAATCATGTGAACCTCATCAGTCCTCATACAGGATCCAGTTGTATTCCGCAAAAAGTTGCCTTGCTGTCTCAAATTCTTCTTCAGTCAGGGTGGCTTTCATATAGTTGTACAGTTCACTCTGTTCCTCTTCTGACAGTCCGCCCTCAAGTTTTGAAGAAATCCTGTATTCTCCCAGTTTCCCTACTATATACCTGAAATTCTCCAAATCGTCAGGGTCTATCTCGTCCTTATGCTCCTGTATCTTCTTTTCAGCCCATTCCCTGCTGTATTTTCTTACGGGTTTGTCTTCATTATTACTGGTTTTACCATCGTTTGCTGCATTACCGTTTTGATAAGCGCCGGATTGATCCCGGGTATCTGATGTACTAACCGGATCATTCGGCTGGTTTCCATCGGTTTTTCCATCTTCATATGCAGTATGCTCTGATGTTTCGTCAGCCTGCTGCGAAGAGCCCTGTGAAGCAATATCTTTCTCTTCTGCCGGTTCCCTGGTCGTATACTGCTCAGCCTGCCCGGACTTACTGGTGTCCGCTGGCTGAACAGGCAGATTATCCCCGCTGTTTATCCGGCCGGCTTCATTTGCTCCCGTATTTTCCGATATTGTTCCAGGAGTCGTTACATAGCTGTCTTTACCTTCAACCTGCTGTGAACGTGGTATGTATACTGCAAGTAATACTGTTATTATAGCCGCGACAGCAATTATCAACGCACCTTTTACGTTTTTCTTCAAATACCTGCCCTCCGCATTTCAGATTCCAGTTCCCCAGGCTTTCCCAGCTGCAAGCTACTGATGCCCTTCTGCATCTGCCCTTATCTGTATGCCTGGTTTCGCAGTACTGCATCTGATTTCATTTTTATTTTGTCGTCTTTTTTACACTTCCTGGCATTACACTTTCTTCCTGGCAATTATACCGTACCGGTATGCATTATGCCGGCTGTAATACTGAAATTGCCAGTTCGACCGTCCTTGCTTCACCTAGGAAATTTATGATTACTTTTGCCCTTCCTTTCCTGCGGTTTATTTCTTTTATATATCCTTCCATTGCAAGAAGCGGTCCATCAGTGATCCTTATCCTGCCGCCCTCATCCAGTGCCTGTGATATGCCTATCTCTTCACCGTTTGACATCAGCCTTGACAATACCCTGATTTCGTCCTCGGTAATGCTGACAGGATCATATCCGCTTCTGATGAGCTTTATCATTCCTGGTATCGACTTCATGCTGTAGTACAAATCTACGTCAATATGACCGTTTATCAGGACGTAACCTGGAAATAATACTCTTTTTACGATACGCCAGCTGCCGCCTTTCCGTTCACGCAGTATTCTTTTTGGAACAACCACGCGGATTCTGTCTTCAAAGCGGTACATTATTCTTTCTTTGACTTTTTCCTCCTGCCCGGTCAGTACGAACAGCGCGTACCATTCATTTTCAGGATGGATATGCTCCATTTTGCCGGATCACCTGTAATTCTTTCTATAGGAATGATATAAAACTGTGTTTTTTTCGGCTTAAAGGAAGAAATACCGTCAATCGATGGACAGGGCGGTATCTCTTCTCTTTTTGCCCGTTTTAATTTTTCAAAGATACATTAAAACAGTTAATATATAAGATTACTGAGCAATTATATTAACATAATACATGGTTGGATTGTTTTTGTATTTGCATGTCAATGTCTTGCCATTCAGTTTGGCCAGCGTATCTTTGTCAAGATTAAGTCCCCAGTAAGTCTGCAGATCGTTCTTCAGAGCAGTTCTCTGTGCCTGGCTGTTTGCATCGTTGTAGAAATTCTCACCGTCAACAGATATGGACAGATTTGATACTCCGCCTTCTGTGCCGGCGTATTCATTCAATATATCAGCCATGTCCAGAAACATCTGCAGTGCGCGATCTTTGTAGTCGCTGAACTTGATTTTTTTCTTGTCTGCCTTGACAGTTGCAGTAACTGTCTTGGTGCTTGCGTTATAGCTGAATGTTGCCCAGTCCTTAATGTAAGGCAGTGTGCCTGTATTGTCGTTAGCAAGCTTCACTACTATGTTAAATGTAGCCGGAGCATAGCCTGCATAACTTCCGGTGCCTTTCAGAGTCACTCTCACTGTTACGCTTGTTCCGAATACTTCTCTGAGACCGCCTATGCTGATGCTTTCTCTGTCGCCCATGTACGGAGGCCAGATGTCGCTTACCGCTATGTCCTTTGTCGCACTGTCGATTACCCTCTTGACATTAACGGTAATAGTACCGGTCTTTGGAGATGTAATACTTTCTATAGTAGCTTCAGTGGTGGATGCATTGGATGTTGCTCTGAATTTGGCGATCCTTACGCTTCCGTCTGTCTCATCTGACAAATCGAGATCATGTGCCTGGCCGTTTGTGTCGATCAGAGCGAAGTCTGACAGTGTAATTGCCTGAGCAGGAACAGATCCGCCGCCGGTTTCAGTTGTGGTTCCGGGCGTATATGTCTTTGTTGTTCCACGATCTACCTTCTGACCAGCTATGATCGGCTCAACAACTACATTATCGGATACAGTAACTTTTCCGGGTGCTTTTTCCATCGTGACACTGTCGGAATTGATGACCGCTTCTTTAACTGTCCCTTCGCCGGAAACCTGAGTCCTCGCATTAATAGTAAGCGTATCAATGCTTGCGCCTGCTGCTACTTTTACGAAACTGTAAGATGCTTTGCTACCAACTGTCATTTTGCCGACTTTTCCGTCCGTTACTTCTACAGTAACATCAGAAACTTCTATTGATACTTCATCGAAGTCACCGTCGAGCACAAGAGATTCGCCGGCTTTGAACTCAATAACTTCAACAGCGCCGAATCCTTTTCCGGTAAGCTCGTCTTCCTTCAGGATCGCACCTGATGCAACCTGTACCTTCGCAATTTCTGTGGAACCTGAAGCAACTATCCTTACTTTTCCGCCTTCCTTCAGCACTAACAGTGAACCGCCGACTGTGGTGTTGTTAAGCTTAATGCTGTTCTCGCCGCCGCCAAGGACTACGATCCTTCCGTCTACCTTGACTCCGTCAAGTGTGACATCGCCCTCGCCAATACCCTGAGCCAGGTAAAGGTCGCCTGCTATCTCGATGTTCCTGAGGGTTACATCCTTGGAATTGACCAGCAGGCTCTTGCTGGCATCCTTGGTATATGTACCTTTGGCAGAAACGATACCGTCGAGGATGTTATCAATGATCTTCAGAGCTTCTGCTCTTGTAAGGCCTTTTTTCGGTTCATAGTTGCCGCCGGGAAATCCTGCTATGTAACCTGCTTCATACAAAGCACTGACATATTCTCTTGCATATGCTGCTATTGAGGAACTGTCTGCAAAAGTCCTGTATGCATCGGCATCAGCAGCTGTCAGTTTGAATGCTTCCGCGATCATCTTTGCAGCTTGTTCTCTTGTTACAGGTTTGTTCGGTTCAAAGGTACCATTGGGATTTCCGCTTATTATTCCTGCCTGTGAGCATTTTGCAACTGCATCAGCAAACCATTCGCTGCCATTTACATCAGAGAAGTACATGTCTGCTTTTGTAGTAAATTTAAAAATGTTGTCTATGATCACTGCCAACTGTGCTCTGGTGACAGCTTCATTGGGTCTGAATGAACCGTCCGGGAATCCGCTGATTATCCCGTTATCAGACCATTTTGCGACAACTGTTTCCGCCCAGTGTCCTGCAATATCATTCGGCTTTGCAAATACCGGGACTGAAAGACTGATAAGAAGTGCTGCAGTTAAAGCTGCAATAATAATCTTTTTTAACTTCCCTTTCATAATTTTACCTCCATCCGTTTTTTCGTGATTACTGTTCTTGCATTTGGCAACTGCTTGCAGATAAATTACTTGAGAAATGCCCTAATACCTTATTCTCCGAAAAATTATACTACCTAATCTGGTAAAAGTCAATATCAATGCCATATTTATGCCTTTTTACGTTAATAATCGTGCTTATTTTGATATATTTATGTAAAATGCCGGGAATCAATGACGTCAGATTCAGACAATCGACTCTACTGCTTTGTTGAACAGGACACGCAGAATTGCCATAACAGGTACGGCAAACAACATTCCCGCTATGCCGAAAAATTCGCCGCCTGCCAGCACTGCAAATATCGTTGCCACCGGATGCAGGCCAAGTCTGCCTTCTACAACTTTGGGAGAAATGAAATTATTGTCTATTTGCTGTACGATGATGTAAACAAGTATTGTCCAGACCGCTTTCATCGGCGATACCGTCAGTGCGACTGCTGCCGCCGGTATTGCGCCTATGTATGGCCCGAAATACGGAATGACGTTCGCAAGGCCGCCTATCATACCCAGGATAAGCGGGTACCTCATCCCCACAAGTATTAAGCCTATGGTTTCAAGTACTGCGATAATCAGGGATATCAGAAGCTGGCCCTGTATAAAGCCTGCGATGATTCCGCTGATTTCTTTTCCCGTACATGTGAGCCAGCTTCTCCAGCGTTTTGGAAATAATGAAAGGAATAAGTTTTTAAATTTATCACCGTCTTTTATCGCGTAATAGGTGATTACCATGGCTACCGTCACGTCAATTATGACTCTGGCTATGTCCACTATGATCCTTAGGCCTTTCTCCAGCATTTTGACAAGGAAATCCTGCAGTTGTGCCATTGCATTGGATATTTGATCAAATACAGCATTTTTGACCTGTTCCGACCAGTTGCTGGAGTTTATTGCGGCAAGTATGCCGTTGAACATTTCTTCATAGCTTCCCATAAGCTGCGGCAGCGTTTCCATCAGATCACGAATGTTGCCGGCCAGCTCCGGTACGAAATATATGCCTGTAGCAGCCAATGCCGCGATGATAAACATGTAAACCAGCAGAATCGATATCCCTACAGGGATTTTCTTTGCTGTCAGACGGTCTGACAGGGGTTTTACGATATAGACAAGTATTACTGTTATAAAGAATGGAGACAAAATCCTTGCTATTTTTTCCCTGTATTTATAAATGAAGAAAACTGCCGCAACGATAAGCAGCGCCATAATTGCGCTGAATACAAGCTTTTTGTACTTCACAGGTGCTCACCTCCCTGATGGGTTTTGTGCGGGAACGGTCCCTAAGGCAGTTAAAGACCGGGTATGTGCTCCTACCCGGTCTTTTCGAGGATTTGAGAGAATGTTTATTTCCCGTAATACAGCCTGCCGTGCCATGACAGGCTGCGGGTTATGAAAGCCTTTCGGCTGTTCACCTGTTTTATACTTCTGCCGGTCATCCTGTCACCAGATACCTTCAAAACCGGCCGCTGGCATGGGATCTTTCATCTGAACAAATCAACTGCATCACAAATGACATTGCTGGCTTTTCTTACGAAGTTCCTGCCGCTCCTTACCATTTTCCTTCTTGTCCTGTTGGACATAATGTCAGTATTCATCATAAAACCCACTGATACGGCAACGAGCCCGCCTATCATAACACCTTTCATAAATCCATTGCGCATTGATATATCTCCTTTCTGTCTGACCATTTTATTTCTTATTGGATGCTGCACCGCCAACAATATGGCAATGTCCATCATCCGCCTGATTTCTCTTTGATTACTGTTGCTTTTGTTACTTCAGCAGCTTGTTGCTTATACCGCCGCCCGTTTCTTTCATTTCTTCAACAGCCTCTGTCCCGACAACTGCAAACTCCTCCCCTATCTCCACCTTGCCGAACAGCGGCAGCAGTTTCCGACCTTTCATCACATCGTGGATGAGGCCGTCCGATATTTCAAACCCTTCGATCCTGCCCGTCCGGCAATCAAATATCACATCTTTGACAGTCCCGATTTCACCTCCGTCTTTTGAATACACTTTAAGACCGATCAGACTGCCTTCGTCCTCAAAAGCCTTTCTGAATGAGGCACGTTCCATGTCCGATATACAGACGCTGTTGTCTATAATAGCAGCATCTCTGCCCAGGCTCAGAAGCTCATTAAGGAAAACGACCCGTTTTTTCACGGACAGTCCCTTCTGTTCGAGCAGCAGTGCTTTTACCTGCCTGTCCCTGATACTGAACAGGATATCTTTCACGATTCCTGCCTTTCTGCCGTTGTCGGCGCATATCACAGGAAGGTTCAGCACTTCGCTGTATCTGCACAGCATAGGCGGCCTCCGCAAAACAAAGCTGGACTGCTCGTTGTTCAACATTAGTATTGCTTGCTTGATTGAAAAAAATACAATACAAAAGAAGAAAAAGATGATTTGTTGATTTGAGAGCCGCCGTATTGTAATATGTTGAGTAAGTTCTCAAATGAGAACATGTTTTGCTGAGCAAACCTGCAAAACCGATTCTGCTGGCAAACCCAGTGAAAGTAAATGATTCTGCTTAGCAGATAAATATTAGTCAGATACAGGAAAACATGGAGGTCATTATGGAAAAGCGATTAAAGAAGTTGGGGGTACATATACCGGAGATACTGCTGCCGGCCTCAGGCTCGGATCTGACGAAGTGGGCGGTCATAGCGTGCGACCAGTATACTTCCCAGCCGGAATACTGGGAGGAAGTAAGGAGTGAGGTCGGAGAGAACCCTTCGACGCTAAACCTGATATTTCCCGAAATATATCTGAAAGATGAAGGCGTTGACGAAAGGATAGCCAGGATAAACAGCACGATGGAGCAGTATCTTGAGCAGGGTATACTCGAAAGCCGGGGACCCGGTTTCGTGCTCGTGGATCGCAGTACGCCGCACACCCCTTCGCGCAAGGGGCTGATACTGGCGCTTGACCTGGAATGCTACGATTACATGCCAGGAGCCAAAACGCTCATACGTGCCACCGAGGGAACGGTCATCGAAAGGATACCTCCGAGGGTGAAAATCCGTGAAAATGCTCCTATCGAACTGCCCCACATAATGGTGCTCATAGACGATCCCGAAAAGACATTGATCGAAAAGCTCCATGCCAATGCTGCCGCCGGAAGGTACAGCAAGCTGTATGATTTCGAACTGATGCAGGGCGGCGGCCATGTCAAAGGATGGATGGTCAGCGACGAGGAAAGCATAGCCATGGTGGCACAGGCTCTTGAAGCACTGCTGGAGAAAGACAGTTCTTCAGGGGATCCTTCCGGGGACGGTCATCACCCTGCTGTTTCTTCTGACACTGCAGTTGCGGCAGATGCCACAGGCAGACAGGCTTGTTCAGGTTTGCTCTTTGCCGTTGGCGACGGGAATCATTCGCTTGCATCTGCGAAAGCCCACTGGGAGAATGTTAAAGCCGGACTTCTCAAATCCGGAGCAGCCCGGACAACAGCGGCAAACGCAGCATTGCCTGACAGTGAGCAGGTAACGAAAGATACCGATCCTGTGCCGGGTGCTGATGCTGTGCCGGAACATCCTGCACGGTATGCTCTCGTGGAAATTGTCAACGTCCATGATGACGGCATCGTGTTCGAACCTATCCACAGGGTGCTCTTCAACATCGATCCGGCAACGATCACCGGAAAGCTGAAAGATGCATGCAGAGGCCAGGTACGTGCCGATTTCAGGCTGTTTGATTCAAAAGAGGGAATGGAAAGAGAAAAAGCCGGGATGGAAGCGGCAAAATCCCATGCCAAAGCAAAAGTCCACCTGATCCCGTTCATCCTTGAGGGCAGGTACGGTATCATGACCGTGGAAAACCCGGCTTCCAACATCGAGGTCGGCACGCTCCAGGGAATCCTCGACGAACTGCTTAAAAATGAACCTTCTATAGAAATAGATTACATCCACGGTGACGACGTTGTGACGGAACTCGGGTCGAAGCCCGGATCCATGGGCTTTTACCTGCCGGCAATGGATAAGCGCGACCTGTTCCCGACGATAAAGCATGACGGTGTACTTCCCCGCAAGACCTTCTCGATGGGCGAGGCTGAAGAGAAGCGCTATTACCTTGAGTGCAGACGAATAAGGTAAGGCATGAAGCAAGATCTGAGACGATTTCGGTGTATAAAGCAGCACTAAACGTTTCGGGATGTGCAGACCTCGGCAACGGAACAAAAGCTATACCGATCTCAACAACGGAAGCAAAAGTTGTTCAGACCTTAACATCAGAAGCAAACACAGCAACAGAAGCAGAATACGAATATAAGTCCCGATATCAGACGCATAATGACATTCAAAAAGGGGGCAGCTCCCGTAGCCGGATAACCGGCTGCAGGCCTGTCCCCTTTTGTTGTTGATACTTACTGACCTTCGTCGATGACCTTCGTTACTGAACTTCGCTGGTACCTTGCTAATTCCCTGCTAATACCTTGCTGATATTTTCTGATTCTTAGCTGGTACTTCGCCTATCTCAGCATCGGCGGAGTAGTTTCTACGAATTTTACTCCTCCGGAGAATGTCAGCGTTCTTTCGATTTTCGAGCCAGTATGTGTCTCTGTAGTCAGTTTCACCTCAGGTATCTTTACTATCTGTTCGTCAGTCCGCGGTACCTCTATCACCAGGAAATAGGTATTATCCGCATATGATCCGCTTCCTCTCGAATTGCTCGCCTTAAGCTGCGAATAACCGGTCAGAGTTGCTATATCACTGTCGGGTCCATCGCTTATGACAGCCTTGAACCGTGCGTCCTCTATGAGATTTACACCATCACTCGTCTCTATCTTAAAGTCTATCTTGCGCAGCTCACCGGATGCCAACGGCTCAACCCTCACTACTGCCACTATCGTAGCGGGCGTGAACTTGTGGTTCTTCACTTCATGGATGGTTCCTGCACTTCCGACATTGCTAAGAGCTGTCCGGCTCAAATTCAGTTTGTAGTAGTCTATGGTCAGACCCAGGCTGTAGTCTACTTCAAACTCAACACGCCATCTGTTGTTCTCATATGTCAGGTTGACATCGGTCTCTTCATGCAGGGTCCCGCTTTCATCCATCCTGGATATCTTCTTGACTCCATTGTACGTATATCCGGCCAAAGCGCCAAGAGTAAAGCTCTTCTCACCCACAAGGCCATCCACGTGCAGGTATCCGGCACCGTCTGTCATCCCAAGTATCGTATCTGTGTCTTCATCTCTTATCGGGGCATTCCTGATCGGGTTGCCATCTTTGTCCCTGACGTAGAAGTCCACCTGTCCGCTTCTTACAGCGATACTGTCCGCAGACGATTTCTCATCGAAAAGTTCGTCTACCTTCCTGACAGTGACAGTCATTCTAAGCTCAGTATCGCCCGGTGACTCAGGATTTATAGGGAACTGATAGTCTCTGTCGATTTCCTTCGGATCCGGATCACCATTGCTGAATACAACCTCTCCCAGGCTCTCGTTGGTCAGGTAATCCTTTTCTGTTTCAGTATAGTATGCTCCCTTGAGATCGAATACAGGCGTGCATGTCGTTTCTATTTCGGTTTTACCTGTTACCGCAAAGCTCAACAGCGCCTTTACCTCCTGGTTGACCAGGGCTCCGCTGATCGGATTGCCATCAAGATCGCATATCTCGATGCCCGGAGTGATCATCGGGGTGTCGACTCTCTCAAGGGTAATGATTTCATAGGAAAATGCACCAAATTCGTCTTCAGCATAAACCTTCAGTCTGAACTTGCCAATATCCGGCAGCTTGTCTTCAGTAATATCCATTACTATCTGCTCGCCATTTCTCATTCTGATTTTATTGCCATCTGTCAATGACTCAAAATCATCTTCTCCGCCGCCGTTTTCAGCATCGATAAATACTTCGTAAAACAGATAGTCATTACTGAAGTCAAAGTCGTAGGCTCTGAACCGCAATGTGAGTGTTTCCTCAGCTCTGCTCACTTTTTCATTGTCCTGCGGTTCCAAAATCGTTACCTCCGGCGCATGGTTTGCTATGGAATATGCTTTTATGGCCGTATTCACAAAGAGCTTCGTTTCAAATTCAGGATACTTTTCATTGTCATCAGTTTTATGACCGGTCCCTGAGTATGTGATAGTCCCCTTTGTGTAGGTGTAATAGTTGTTCATCGCGTCATCGTTGAACTTGTCCTTGCCTTCCTTGTACAGGTTGAAGAGGGGTATGACTTCAGGATCCTCCAGATTGAGTTTGTACCACTGATAGTGGGTCGAAGCAACCCTCATTGCATTCGGATTCTGATACTCTCCGCCTTCCAGTATAAACGGATACAGCGTAACCGCACTGGAGTTCACTGGTTTTACCGTTTGAGCCAGATCCGGCCAGGTGTTTATCGTCTGATAATGTTTATGCGGATCGTATGTGTTTATATTTCTTTCTGCTTCCTCCCTGTTTCCAGGATTAACGTCACTTTGGAATACCGACAAATCTGAACCTGCAAGACCAGCAGTCCAGATGCCGGCGAATCTTCCTTCCCTGTCTGTCTGGAATACCTGTCCGACAGCTTCACCAAACTTTTCAGTCAGGTCCCTGTTGTAAGTAAAGTGAATCGTGTCATGGGTAAACATGACGCTTTGTTTCGTGTTGATAAAACCCTCCAGCAATTCCACTGCTTTTGGCCCGAGCGCCCCGCTGTAATCCTGGTTCATATCCTTTGCTTCTGTATAGTTGTCATTGAAGCCGATAACCACCATATCATATACACCGTTGAGCCTGATTTCGTCTCTTGCGGCACGCCTGTTGAATTCCTGGACAGTGATTTCATCTACTATGATTTCATATTCGCCGACTCTTCTTCTGTATTGCTGCCCGTCGACCCTCTGATCGAACTTTTTCTTAAGGCTCAGATTACCTTTGCCGTCGCTTTCGCTATTTACCGACCTGTTGTAATCAGGCTTTATCTGCAGCAATCTTACAGTAATCTCATTTCCTTTGAGTCTGAAAACACTTTCGTATTCTGTTTTGGCATTCTGAGCATCTTTGACGACAAGCTTCCAGAAATATACGCCTGTGAGCCCCTGCGGCATATCATATGTAATGGTGCCGCTTCTGCCATTCTTTACTTCCATGGTATATCTGTCGCCCTCAGCGCCCTGGTAGAAAACTATTTCCTTTTCATCGTACAGACTGTCATTATTTCTGTCGAGATATAGCGCTACCTTGAGGGTGTCATCCATAGGCGTATTGGGATCGTACACCTTAAAGCTGAAGGTAAGCCTGTTGGAAACAGGATCCGTATTATCAGCACTATATGTTGCAGGGGCATCTATAATCTCAAGTACAGGTCTTGGATTCATCCCCTGTGCAATATCCTGGTACAAAGATTTCAGATTTCTGATCACATTGTTTTTATCTCCGTTATTCACTACTATGACATTTTTGTAATCAGCATTATCGGCATAGCTTCTGAATTTCTCTTTTAATATTGTGTCATATATCGTCCCGTTTTTGCTGAATACATCTGTATGGAATATGCACAGCTGCCCTGATTCTATGTACTCTATCAGCTTTTCAGCGCACAGATAGGTTATATCACTGCCATAGCTATGCTCATATGCATAGTTCCTGGTGTATTCACCGCCATTGAAATACACTACATCATATTTTCCGTTTATATCATCCTTCAGTGAGATCAGCCTGTTGATAGAGATAGTGGTCACTTCAAAGTCGGAGTCATTCCTCAGCCGGCTTATGACATCCATTTCGTTGACTCTCTCAGACTCGTTGCGAATGGAGTTGGGGTATATTTCAAGAACACGTATTTTGTCGCGCTCCAGTATTTCAGCCTGGCCTGAGTCGTCATCAGGCACCTGTACATTGTCCCTGAATATTATATTGAAGGTCTTATCCAAACTCCCCGTATGGACGAAGCCATAACTGTAATAAAACTTGATTTTTATACTTGCGCTGTCTTCATAATTGTGTTTTTTCGCTTTGTCCACCAACCTTATGTTAACCACATTATCGTCATTGGTGGTGGTAATCCCCAACTTCAGACCTTCTGGCAGACTTCCGTCAACAATCTCACACCTCGTGTATTTGTTGTCGTAAGTGCTTAAAAGACCTTTGCTTTTCCCAAGCTCTACCTGGAACTGCTCTGTAAAAGAACCGTCATTTGCTTCTGATTCAGTAAAAGTGTAAACCGGATTGTCTGCAGGCGGCGCTGCAAATGCCCCCACCGGCATCACAAGTGTCAGTATCATCATCATTAGTGTGAGTGTCGCAATCGCCTTATTGAATCTTTTTCTCATAAGGCATACCTCCCAATAACATTTGACCGATCCGTTTATCCAATAAAGTATATATGTCCAATTCTGATGTCTAACAACTCTACATAATTATCCCTACTTTATATTATCGCCTTTTCAAAGCATCTTGTAAAGTCCACAACACTGTATTATCCTGCACTTTCCTGTATTATTTTGCCTGATATGCATATTATCTGTTGCATACGCTGATTATCAGGCACGATCACACTAAATGCCACTCCGGCCATGATGCCGCCAGACCTCCTATGGCATCAGGTTTACTGGTATCTCTTTCCATGCAGGTATCCTGTATCTCTTCACATTGACCCTCTCGCCGCTGGTGGTCGAGTATTCATGGATATCAAACAGCTTATCTCCCATTTCTCCCTTACTGAAGAATGTCCTGAGCTTCTCACTGTATCTGAGCTTCCGGCGGATCACATCCTCATCGTAAGTGATCCTGACATCACCTTCAATAGTAACATCGCCTTCGCATATTATGGCTCCTTTGAACTCTGTACCGTCACCGCGTATGGTCATATCCCCGGCGCAATACACTATGCCGCTGGTCACTCCTCCTGACCCTGGATTGATGTTCAGTGTCCCGCCGCTCGGTATCCTGACTATATCAGACAAGCCCATTGAAAGCAGCATATCTCTGTGTACCAGATCACCGAAATCTATCGGAGCAGCATCGGGATCATAAGTGCCGACATATTTGCCCAGCATTTTGGTCTTGGCTGTGTGGAGCCTGAAAATCTTGTTTTCGAAAGTCACATTTGAAAAAGCGATCTGATTGTTATTTGAACCATCAAGCGACACAGCACCGGGAGTATCCATTCCCGGGTTATGGGTGTATACTGTGGCTTTCGCACCAGATGCTTTTTCAATGAGAGCGACACCTGCCACATAACCTGCCGGATTTGTCAGGTTTGATCTGACATTGGTGTAAACTCCATCGATGTCATAAACAAATTGCGTCAATGCGTTTCTCTGGGGATCGTTTTCTTCCGGTATAAGCCGGAACTCGTCGCCTTCCAGGTTAAAGTAGCCTCCAGCACCCGCCGTATCCACATACGCATTGATTATTGAAGTTGGATTCATTGTCCTTGCTGTAGCACTTTCAATGGATTTGTAAAATTTATTATTTCCGTCACTGTCATAGAAATGGTAGAAAGCAACTCCCGGCACCAGGAAATTGCTGTTCAGTATGATGCTGCTGTTGGGCGTACCGTCACCAAAAAACGGGAAATTGTTTATTACTGAACTGCTTTTATTCGGGTCATTTTCATCTGAAAAAGGATTCAGCCCTATATACGAATATCTTGCCCTGACTTCTCCTCCACTGGTTTCCGTTGTTCCCACCCGTATAAGTGATCTCTGTCCGTCCATCTGGATATCATCCATCGTCCAGAGGTTGCCGTCCACCTGCAGGGTCGCCCTCTCTACACCTTCAGCGACCTCAAGGCTCTCACAGTACACATTGCCCTGATCGACTGAGTCTTTGAAGACAAACGGTATGCTGCCTGCCCCCGCATCCTGGTCTGCTGTATATTCAATGTCGATATCATACGCATAATGGTTTTCATGCAGGTATTCATTTCCATATATGGCTTTCTTATAGTTGTACGAGACTCCTGACGAACCAGTCTCTGATGTATGCACTCTCAGCGTCCCGCCGTTCCCTTCTCTTATGCTCACGGCCTGTACATTGCCGGCTGTGTACACATTGCCGTATATATCCACAGTAGTGTTGTTGAAAACAGTTAGCCCGGACTCATAAGGTTCGCCCGATGCACCTGACGCATATACATCACCCTTTATCACAGCTTTCGCCGGGGCCTCCTCGCCTATTTTGATGCCGCCTCTCACGGTCAGAGCATTTGCCCATATCGGGTTGCCGTAGACCGGTGTGTATATGGTCTTTTCTATGGTCTCATAGGCAGGCCGGATGACCTCGACCGCCACATGCACTAACTTGTCACGAATATTCGTAGGGTCCCAGGCACGTATATAAATGGTGATATCTCCGCTCTCCGGCTTTATGTGTTCCCAGGTTTCACTGATGGTCCGTGTGGGGGATTCATCCCTTATATTGCTGAATCTGTATGTACACCTGTTTTGTTCAGTGTCTTCTCTTCTCCCGTAATTTTCGTCATAGGCGATGCTCTTTATTACAATGTTTTCTTTTGCATCGGAGAAATCGTCATCATGCATATGCAAATACTCCAGCCTTTTCGCTACCATGTGGAAATAAACTCTGTCGAAAAGTTCTTCCGTATATTGCAAAAGGTCACCTGTATACGCCCTGGCTGCCCTGTCTTCGGCAGGAGACCCGTCGTTCACATAGTTTCTGGAGATCTCTTCTATGGTCTTGCCGTTGAATGTACCATCAACGATGGCCTGCTCATAATCATGCACTGTGTATTCGTGCCTGTCACCGCCTGCCTCATATGTCCATGTCTCAAGATAGTACTTATTGAAATAATCCTGTGCATAGGAAATATACATTTGGTATGGGTCACCAGGAGGTGTAAGACTGTCGTCATGGAACAGTCCATCCAAATCTTCCGGTTTTGCTCTGTCCAGCCTGTTCATCACATAGTGTCTGGCATCCTCTTCAGCCGGGATCAGGACCATTTCATCTATTTTATGGACATATCCTTCAGCTTTGGTATCAAGGGTATAATAGTCCTCAGACCATGATATGATCCTGCCGCTCATCCTTACATTCATGGCGCTTGCCAACAGCGACACAGTGCCGAGCGCCGTGAGTACGAGGATAACACTGAGCGTTATAATGGCTGCAGTACCTTTTTCACTGTGAAGTTTTCCGGATAATACATCAAGGAAACACTTTTTTCTCATATCAAATTCACCCTGTCATCAATTATCCACCCAATACTTTTCCACCCTGCTTTCAGCTAACGTGTGTCCGTCGCTTTTAACCTTTACACTGATATCAGCATTGTATTTGACCATTCTCTGCATAGTCGTGCTGATCTTGTTTTCAGTAGTGATGCCGGTGACTGTCTCGACCCTGGCATCCCGCATTTCCCTGTCATCGACATCGCAAAGGTATATGTCAGCAATTGCCTCGTAGTATTCACCGTCTTTCTCCAGTTGCTCAATTTTGTTTTCCACTCTGATGGTTATCACAGCGTTGTCGGTTATTTCGCTGCAATCCAGATGTATGGGGATATAAGCTGTTTTCCCCCTGGCCACTGCCGAATCGGAATAGATTATCCTGCCTGTATCTATATTGTAAATATCCGAATCAACAGATAATGTACAATCCGATGCACCATCGGGTTCCAGCCAGATTGTCTTATTGCTTTTCACCTCTATTGCCGTATACTCTCCGGTAATCCTGCTCTTGACAGCATTCGCAGGGTAATAGCTGGTGGGCAAGGTTTTTTCAGCATCTTTTTCCGATACTATCTCCAGTACATATACAGCTTCATCTGCAGCAGTCTCTGCCCAGTTCCCGTCGAAATATTTCGTATATGTGGTCACACCCGATGCGCTGGTTGATATATGAAAGCCTTTCAAATAATTGCTTCCTACGGGGTCAGCCTTGTACTCTTCACTTGCCTCTACACACAATGATTTTGCCTTGTCCATTTCATTGGCCTGCACATTTGTCCTGGTCGACACTGTAAACATCTCAAGCAATGCAATTGAAACAAGTGAGAGCACAGCAATGGAGAGGATGACTTCTATCAGCGTGAAGCCATCATTTTGCATGGTCCTGGTTTTTAACTTTTTAACAAAATTCGCCATCATTAAATCACCTGCTTCAATGCTTATATAGCACCTGTCTTACCTGACAACGACACTACCGGATGTCTGTCCTGTTATAAACCTGGGGTTGGACGGATCATCGCCTTTTACCGTTATTTCAAACGGTACACTGGTGTTGTTGGTGATATCCAGCACAAGACCTACCCTGTCCTGGTCGGACTGTCTCGGCTGTACAAGCACCTCCATCCTTATCTTGCCGTCTTTGATCTCAGTGGGACTGTCCTCAACGATATCATACGCGCCAAGGCTGTAGCTGAACGTATATTGGCCGTTGACCTCGTTGAGAGTCATCCGGGCGTTGACTATCTCGTTCTTGTCCTCGATGGCCTCGGAGCCTGCGTTGTAGTAGTTCATCATGAATACCTTTGCCGAATTATTGAGATAGCTGTTGAGCGTTATGTAAAAGTCGGGCCTGGGCGCAGGCTTGAGCACTTCTGTGCGCGCCTGGCCGGAAGTTGAATACCCGATATATTCGTCAAAAAGGCTTGCCTTCCCGGATTCTGATTCCGGCGTCATGACGAAGGGTTTGCGGCCTTCGTATTCGTCCCAGTAGCTCGGGAACGACAGTGTCATCACGCCGTTGAGAGTGCCGTCGTCGTTTTTCTGCAGCGTGATCGACTTCAGGGATCCTTTCCTTGAGTTGGTTTCCACGTTGGAAAGGAAGTCATATACCTGTCGGTAGTCTCCCATGAAGTTGATGGTCACCTGCTGTTCTACGAGTACGGGCACGGGTGCGGTGAAGGGAGCTTTATCTTCCGTGCCGCCGGCAGGCACCACGGAAAGCGGCAGTTCTCCGGCGTTGACGAAAGAAATGGATTTGATGCTGAGGCCGCTCCTGTCCGAATAGTCTTTCAGGGAGAAGACCGCCTCCTCCTGCGACACGTACGGAGGCAGCTGCGCCTGTATCACGGCCAGTTTCCCCTCCGCATCCTTTATCTCTGCCTCGATCTCGTTCCGGCGGGCGTAATCCCTCTTGATGTCGTCGAGCGCCTGCTGCCTTTCCT
>ENA-UPAD01000621-UPAD01000621.1-bioreactor-metagenome-genome-assembly--contig:-NODE-621-length-46704-cov-58.167399_pt1 | contig 46704 bp, 33 predicted proteins | sample MGYA00238179_ERZ772710 | MGnify/ENA primary metagenome ERZ772710 (study PRJEB29004, sample SAMN07631245) | bioreactor metagenome | isolation source: Switchgrass digestor | place: USA: Dartmouth...
CCTGAGCCAGGATCAAACTCTCATGTTATAATCCTTGCTAGTTTTGCTAGCTTTTCTATCCTTCAATCAATGGAATTGATTGGGCTTATATAAGCTGTCATACATTATTCTATTGTCAAAGAACTTTTTATTTTCCGTGACGAAGAGTATAATATCAAAAATCAAATTAAATGTCAACCCTCTTTTTTAATTTTTTTATCAAAAAATCTACAAATATATAAATATAGGTTTTATATCTGCGGTTTTTATGGTACACTAATAATAGATGCAATCTTTTTTAAATTGCTTCTTTTTACAGTACAAGAACATTAGAAAGTCGGTATACAGTCATGAAGATACTTATAGTTGGTGATAAAGAATCTCGATATATATGGGACCATTTTGATCGGGAACGCTTTAAAGATATTAATCTAATATTGTCCAGTGGTGATTTGAAGCCCGAATATCTGTCTTTTTTAGTGACTATGATTAAAGCGCCTTTATTCTATGTCCATGGTAACCACGATGGCCGTTATATTTATAAAGAACCTCAAGGATGCACCAGTATAGATAATCAGTTGGTGGTTTACAACAATATTAGAATCCTTGGTTTGGGTGGTTCACAAAACTATAATAATGGTAACTTTCAATATACAGAAAAGGAAATGACGCTTCGCATCAAAAAGTTAAAAAAAGCTCTAAAAAAGCATCATGGATTTGATATATTGCTTACCCATGCACCAGCTTATGGCCTTGGAGACGGAGATGATCTATGTCACAGAGGATTTCAGGCCTTTGTTGATCTTTTGGATCAATATAGTCCGAAATATTTTATACATGGTCACCAGCATTTGAATTATGGTCGGCAAACCAGATTTAGGACTTATAAGAACACATCAATTATTAATTCTTATGAATATTATATTCTGGAATATTAAAAAATCCCCTGACAGGGGATTTTTATTGTTTGATTCCTAGCATTTCTGTTAATGGATCAATACGTTGTTCATCATCTAATATAGGGATTTCTCCTTCTACTCCGTCTACAAACCAATTCATAGACAAAATCTGCTCGTAACTTGCCGTTTCATCTTTAGGTATGCGCAAATTCCCATTTTGATCATAGATAGGTCCTGTAAAAGGATAATATTCATTTTGAACAATCATTTTCTTCATTAATTCAACTAAACACTGAGTCTGTAATGGTACATGGGTTTTGGAATATATGATATCTACCATGCCCGTATCCATTCCCCACCAGAAATTAACCAGCTTGGGGTTGGAATTTAAGACATCAAACACAACCCTCCAGGTACCACTTAAAATATTTCTAAGCAATCTTTCATAGAATATTCCCCAGTTCCAGATTGGCAAGGCAAAATGAACCTGAGATATATCCTTTTCACCCTCATCTGCAAATTTTAAAGAATAAACTCCATATTCCTTTGACACTTCTCCCGGAACCGGCAAGTCATCATGCGAAATGATATCTGCTCCGGCATTATTTAATGTAATCCCAAGATTCTTAGCTTTTTCTGGCTGATCCCATTTATGGGTCCATTCAACCTTGACTTTCACGTAAGGATTAACCATTCTGGCTCCTAAGGCGAAGGCGTTTATTCCAGTAATAACTTCTGGAATAGGGTATGTGGCTACATAGCCGATAATATTTGTTTTAGTTAAGGAACCAGCAATAATACCTGTTAAAAATCTCGGTTCATGGATTCTTCCAAAATAAGTACTTACATGCCTAAAAGAATGGGTTTCAGAACAATTTAAAAACTTAACATTCGGGAATTCCAAGGCTGCTTTTAAAGTAGGATTAATATAAGTTGGACTGGTGGTAAAAATAATATCGTAATCATCTTTAGCCAATTCTTTCAAATACTTATAGGCTTCATTGCTTTCGGGAACATTTTCTAAATAAGTAGTTGTAATTTGATCCTTGAATACGTTTTCTACATGAAGTCTCCCTAAATTATGGGCATAAGTCCATCCGGAAGATTTAATCGTTTTTGCATATACAAAAGCCACTCTAAGATTTTTTCTGGACGTCATTAAAGTGGTCAGGGAAGAAATCACATTCTTTTTTGGCACTTCAATGGGATCAGTTCTAACTTCTCTGGATTGGTTTTCCGATAAAGCTTCTAATTCTGTCATAAACTTTTTAATTCGATTTCTTAACACATCCTCTTTGATCTCATCAGGAAGACCATAGATCTTAATATATTCCAATAAAGCATCCCCTGTCGTTATATTGAGCTTATCTCCCCCCAGCCTATGGTATATTTCTCTGAAAGGCCGATAAATATTCCCCATAAAATGCTTATACTTATCCGAATAAACAGTTAGATTAGGACTATATTGCTGCAAATATTTGCCCAGTTCAGTAAATCCATTCTCTTTTGAAAACCAAATGGAGTTAATTCCTGTTTGCTTGTTAAATTCAAGAAATTCATAATAGATTTTTATTACAGGATCAGACTCATCTTTTTTAGGAATCAAACGTGTTACATCAGCAGCTATGCCATAAGCATCACAATATTTTAAAACACTCACTCTTTTATTTCCTTCGACAACATAAAACCAATTCAAATATTCGTAGACTTTAATAGGATCTCTGATGCCTTCTTCCATATGTGCAATATAAAGTGCCGTCCATTTGGATTTGAATTCGGATTCTCCTGAAATAAGTGGCATAAAATTACTTGCAAAAGCAATACTTCTGGAATGCGAGTATGTACCAATGATCTTTTTAAGAGGAATTTCAACGATTCCCAAATTGATTTCCGATGCAATGTCAGAGTTTTTTACAATTCCGCCTAAGGACGGTAAATATCCCGAAATCCCTTTAGAGACATTTTCTGAATAGCTTGCTTTACCCAATTTACATGCATGTTGAAAGGCATTATCCGCTTCTTGTTTATTCATCTTAACCACCTCTCTTAATACTATTATACCGTTTTAAAAAACTTTTTAAAGTAAAAAAGACATCCGTAGATGTCTTTTTAGTTTATATCACTGCCATTTTCATTATTTTGATTTTCTTCATTTTGAATTTCTTCTGAGGGTTGTTTACTTTGATTTTCTTCATTTTGACTTCCGTCTTCTAATTCTGTTTGCATAGCTACTTCTAATTCTTCAGACAGTTTCTCTTTTTCTAGTTCTGTCATTTCATCATTTATAACTTTCGTACAATTGCAATCTTCTTCTGAATCGCACTCCTCATAATCATCATCATCGAAATCATCATAATCATCATAGTCTTCGTCATCATCATGATTTCTTTTTAGTACAAACCATATGGCTCCGCCAATAGCTGCTATTAAAGTAACTGCCAAAAAAACGCAGGCAATTATTTTCTTTTTTCTTTTTTTAGACGATAACTTGGATAATATTTCTCTAAGTTCATCCATATCCATATGATTTCCTTTCCATTTATTCAACATACCCATTCTCCCTTCATTATGCTTTTCTAATTTCCCCATCTATGTGTAACTTTATGTAAGCTCATATCCATGTATATCTTGAGTTATTTTATGTCGTTTTAGAATTAATTATACAAATAAAAAAAACGGAGGAGGTGGGATTCGAACCCACGGACGGTTTAAGCCGTCAAACGATTTCGAGTCGTTCTCGTTATGACCACTTCGATACTCCTCCAAGCTTAAATTTAATTGCGATATATATCGTATAATATAATTCGAAAATTGTCAAGTTCCATGTTTAAACAGTTTGGGGCGAAAATTATTCGCCCTTATTTCATAAAAATCATAGTGCTGTAAGGAGGCATCTTAACAGTCAAATAGCCATTATCAACTCTATAGTTCTTATTTTCTGTAAAATAGTTATGAATATCCGTAAATAGTATCCTTGTCATTTCATCTTTGTAACGAATACCCACTCTCCATACAGGAATGGATAATTGTCTTTCTTTTTCATCAATGTTTATTGTAATGACAAAATGATGATTCTGATCCCATCGACCATAGCTTAAAACCCAATCATCCGTCAATAAAAATTCTAAAGAACCTGTTTTTAGAGCCTGATAACTCTTATGAATTCTAATAATGTCTTTATGAAAACTTAAAAGTTCATTATCTTCCCTTCCCCATGGATATGTTCGTCTATTATCCGGATCTGTCCACCCTACTACTCCTGCTTCATCTCCGTAATAAATTGTTGGTGCTCCGGGCCAGGTCATTTGAATAACAACTGCTGCTTTCATAACTCCTTTATTGATATTATATGCTGCAGCTTCACTGCCCTTAGTGTGAATACGTCCCACTGTACGATTGGTTCTGGTTAAAAATCTTGAATGATCATGGTTGGATAATTCATTCATAGCAGTTTGAAGGGATTGAATATTGAATCGGGCCATATGATATCTCATGGCGTCTTCAAATATTCTTGCATTTCCAAGCAAATCTCCTCTAAAATGGTCACTGTGCTTTTCCATACCCGTTAAAAAATAAGATACAGGGTCCATAAACCCATCATAATTCATAACCGTATCCCATTGATCTCCCTGAAGCCAATCAAATGAATCCCCATAATGCTCTGCCAATATAATGGCATTGGGATTCGCTTCTTTTACAGCTTTTCTGAATTCTCTCCAAAAATAATGATTGTATTCTTTACTATAGCCTAATTCTGCAGCAACGTCCAAACGCCAGCCATCCGCATTATAGGGAGGTGATACCCATTTGCGTGCAATGCTGATAATATGGTCGAATAGTTCCCTGCAGCCTTCATAATTTAATTTCGGAAGGGTGTCAAATCCATTCCATGTATGATAGCAGTCGTTATTGGGCCAATTGTTAAAATCATGGGTGTCAAATCCATTCCATGTATGATAGCAGTCGTTATTGGGCCAATTGTTAAAATCATACCACTGAAAGTAATTATGATAAAAACTTTCTTTTTCTCTATACGCACCTTTTGGATATCCCAGTTGTCCTCCATAAAACCCTTCTCTGTCCATCCATTTATTAAAAGATCCACAATGATTGAATACACCGTCTAAAATAACCTTTATGCCATTAGCATGGGCCAGCTGAATCAATTTAATCATCAATTCATTGCTTGCGGCTAAATTTTTCTTATCGGTAGTCCTTTTAACATACATGGTGGCATATTTATTGTTAAATTTGCCCTCAGACAAGACTTCTCCTCCGTCCTCAACAATCACTCCAAAATGAGGATCAACATAATCATAATCTTGAATGTCATATTTATGATTGCTCGGAGAAACAAAAATAGGATTAAAGTATATGACTTCTACTCCTAAATCTTTTAAGTAAGGTAATTTGTCCATAACTCCTTTAAGATCGCCACCATAAAATTCACGAATCCCATCAACTGAAGGATATTTATACCAATCATTCACTTTTTCAGAGGGCTTGCCTGCGTAGATATATTCGTTATCCAAAACATCATTGGTTGGATCCCCATTATAAAATCTGTCTACAAAAATTTGATACATGACTGCTCCTTTTGCCCAATCCGGAGTATGAAAATCGGGAACAATCCTAAAATCATAAACATGATCAATATATTTTACTAAACCTTTTTTGTTATAAAAATAGGATATACCATATTTTACAATTTCAAAAAAATATGAGGTACTGCTTTGGCATGGAGGAATGACTCCTTCATAATAATCAAACAGCTCATCCTGTACCAATTTATCCATTTTCAATCTTTGTCCTTGAACATGGACAAAAGCTTCATCTACATTATTTTTTGCCGTTCTTAATTTTACTTTTACCGGTTCATCTTTTCCTGGTTCAACAGGATCTCTGAAATTAGCCGTTTCATCACTAAATATAGCTTTTTCATTAAGATATTCTTTTACTGTACTCATATATGCAATCAATTTTTGTGCATAACTCATATTAGAAAAATTCAGAAGCAAGTCCATAGATTTCCTCCTCATATGACCAGTTGACCTTGATACGACCTTTTCAGTATCATATTATTCTTTCTTGTTGAATCCTATTCTATGAAGTGTTAATATTGAAACTTTTTAATGATTATATCATAGGGATAATCTTAAGCCAAGCAGCGCATCCACTAATTTAGGACATGTTTCCATCTTTATTGTAGTATATTTTTCTATTTTTTTCATCTTATGTAATTATCAAAAAGAATTCAGTCACACTTCTTTTACAGGAATAATAGTATATAGTAGAGGTCGCGGCCTTACCTCATATACGACTTTTGAAAGGAGGCAAATATATGGCTGATGGTGTAATTGGTAGCGGAAATTTTGCTGCTTTATTGGCTGAACATATTGGCGAAACAGTTACAATATTTACATCAAGCGGCGGTCAATCCGGTTCAGGATTTACAGGAGTTATTCTTAGCGTTAATAATGTATTCGTTAGATTAATTACCAGAATAGGTCCTCCTCCAGGATGTTCTTTAGGTAATGCATGTACTGGATTTAATGTTGGTTATGGTTTAAGTGCTTATGGCGGTGACTGTGGTATTGCTGGTGGATATGGTGCTGGATATGGTTATGGTCCTATTGCTCCAGCCAGTGAAATCGGTGCTGTATCTGCTGGTGGATGGGATGGATATCCTGTTTATACAGTTGGATCTGTTACAGATATTCCGATCGCAAATATTGTTTCCTTCGTTCATAACGCCGTTTAATCTTGCCAAAAGGTAGTTCTTAAAAAGAGCTACCTTTTTACATATATTGGAACTATATGTGATTTAAAAACATACAATACAATATGATGTTTTCCTTTTGGAGGTGGAAACAACTTGAATCTTCAAGAAATTGAAAAGTTAAAATCAATTTTAACTCAATTTGTAATGCAAGGTTGCCATATGCAATGTATCCCGAATCAAAATGCTGCTTTAAGAGCATCCGGAAGAGTTGTAGGCGTAGGATTCAGACCCCTGTGGTCATCACCCATAGATTCCAAGATTGAAAAGATTGAACTCAATTATATTGATCAGAGAGGAACTCTGCAACCCTATTCATTATATAATGTAATCGGCTACGACATTGTTTCATATGATGGCCAAAATTTAGAAAACTCAGATCATATAATCTTTGATATGCATGTGTATTCTCCTATCAAAGCTGCCAGTAAAGAACCTTATGATAAAGTGAGACTGGATATACGAAAAGGATCTACTCGATAAGTCATATTATTCGTTCCGGGGCCTGTCCCCGGATACCTGTTATTGTATTCAATGAGAGGAAGGATGCTATGTGGAAAATATTTTATATGCTTTATTTATTAAGAAACATAAATCAAACTTCCCCAGAAGAAAAGTCTCCTCCATTCTTCAATAGTGAGGCTAAATTTCTTTTCACCGAAATTTTAAAGCAATACATAGGTCAAACCGTCACTATTTTCGTCATCGGAGGTGGCCCGGGCGGTTCTGGATACACTGGAATACTTATGAGTGTAAAAAATGAATACATATCCATATACATGAATCCAATGACCTTAGCTGAAATTCCTGTATCAAAAATTACTTGTTTCTCACACAATTTGCTGTAATTTATTCTCTCTTTTATAGAATTCTATAAAAATAACTTTTCCCTCTTTCTTCTCTTCAACTTCATAACCCAATGTACTGTATCGATTCATTTCTTCAAAATAAATACCTGCAATTTCTTCAAGGGTATTTCCCGTAAACAGCCTCCTTTTTATTAATTTGTTTTCAGGTGCTGTATATATACTTTCACTCATTTTCTTTTTTTTCGTGTTTAAAAAAAGCTTGACCGTGTTTTTTCTTTTTACACATCTTGTTATGTAATGCATCTTACCATACCCCCTACATCATTTCTATGTCTGTCCAAATATAAATATTCCAAACGAATGACATGTAGGTAGTATGGCCAAAAGATGCCTTTTTTATGAAATAAAATACCCTATTTTATTAGATAGTTTCTATCACTGGCTTAAGTTTTATGGAATTACTGGATTCAACGTACTGTGTATCTTTACTTTGAGGAAGAAATGTACCTTCCATAATGGCATCAAGTTCTTCTTCATTAATGGTTTCCTGAGCCAAAAGAGCTTCTGCGATGGCATTTAAAAAGAATTTGCTTTCAATAATCAGTTCTTTTGCTTCAAAATATAAGCGTTCCATATGACTTCTGCATTCAGAAATCAATATTTCTTCTAAATATCCCTGAGAATTATTGTTAAGCAGGATTTCCGTATTCAAAAGCCCTATTTTCTTACTCATTCCGTATTTAGTCACATAATCTCTTATGATCTGAGTGGCTTTTTCAATATCATTACTTGCTCCGGTTGTAATGTTTTCTTCCCCAAAAATTAATTCCTCAGCAATTCTTCCTCCAAGACTAATCATAATTTGTGCTTCCATTTCTTTTTTGGTATGGTACATTTTATCCGGAGGAATATTCATGCTAAATCCTCCAGCCCCCTTAGTGCTTGGAATAATCGTTACTTTAGATACAGTATTATGAGGTGCTATAAGTTTTGTAATCAGTGCATGGCCTGCTTCATGATAAGCAGTAACTTCTCTTTCAATTTGCAATATGGTGCTTCTGTCTTTTTTTTCTGAACCGGCTATGACTTTATAAAAAGCTTTATCAATATCCATCCAGTCGATTTTTTTTGCATTTCTTTTTGCTGCCATAATAGCAGCTTCATTTAGAAGATTTTCCAGCATCGCTCCACTAAAGTATACAGTTTGCTTTGCTAATTTCCCCAAATTTATATTATCAGACAAGGGCTTGTTTTTCCCATGAAGTCTTAAAATATATTCCCTGCCGTTAACATCAGGAAGACCTATTTCAATATGGCGATCAAAACGGCCAGGTCTTAAGAGTGCCTCATCTAATATATCCAACCTGTTCGTAGCTGCAATAACAATAATCCCTTCATTGTCTTTAAATCCTGACATTTCTGTGAGTAAAGCATTAAGCGTCTGATCCCTTTCATCATTTCCACCCGCTAAGCCATTGGATCTTTTTTTACCTAATGTATCAATTTCATCGATAAAAATAACTGCCTTCCCCTCTTTTCTTGCTTTTTCAAAAAGTTCTCGAACGCGACTTGCCCCCACGCCCACATACATTTGAACAAAATCTGATCCTGAAACAGAAAAAAACGGAACCCCAGCCTCTCCTGCAATAGCTTTTGCCATTAAAGTTTTACCTGTTCCCGGAGGCCCATAAAAAATAATGCCTCTTGGCATTCTCGCTCCATATCGTACATATTTCTCCGGCTTTTGAAGAAAATCAATAATATCTTGTACTTCTTCTTTTGCTTCTTCGTTTCCTGCCACATCAGCGAAAGAAAATCTTTTTGCCTTCTGTAATTCTACTTCTTTCACATTTAAACCCATTAAATTCCCCGATGTTTGAGAGGTTAACCTCTTTGATACATATCTAAAGACTATTAAAAAAAGAATAATCATTAAAACGCCTTGAATAATACTGCCAGCAGTAGCTGAATTAGCCTCTTCCACTGAAATCCCTTTCTTTAAAAGAAATTCTTTCAATTCCGGATTTCTTGGATTGTCCGTAATATATATCTTATTTTCAATATCTTTTAAGTGCAGTTGCATTTTAGCTGTACCATTCAAAATAACGTCTTCTACGTTGCCCGCTTCTACTTCTTCTAAAAAATTAGAATACGAAATTTCTTCTATATTGGATTGCTTATATATGAACAATATCCCGAGAATAACAATCAGCGCGATAATAGGTATTGTCCAGATATATTTTCGATTCTTTTTCACGACATGACCTCCCCTGGAATTTTTACACATAAACCTTGATAATCATAGTTTACATAATTTATTTACAGTATAATACATTTTTTCTAAATTGTCGATGGTAGTTGTTTACACAAAAAGCAGCCGAATTACGGTGTAATCCGACTGCTTTAATGGGTGTTTATAATCATTGATGCGTTTGGTATATTTTGAAGAGCCGATATGATTTTGCTTGCTTCTTCGCTGGTCCAATCTTTACTTGGTTTATCTTCCCCTATAACACTGCTGCAAAAAGTTCTAAGCTGTTCTTCATCAAAATGCTTTTCCTTAGATAAATTATATATAAATTTCCTTTGCTTCTCACTGCTGGGTTTTGCCGCTTCTTCCTGAAGCTCCATATCTTCTACATCCTGAGTAAATATACCGGATGAACGAGTTGCTGATAATACTGCATCAATAAGAGCACGTTTTTTAGCCATTTTAAGAATTGTATTGACAATCGTATAGGGATCTTGGTACCTGTATTTTCTTTCTTTAGAATTACATGAGCCTACACCCTGAGCTTCAAGAAGATTATTTCTCTTATTGATTAAAGTGACTTCTACTTCATAATGAAAGAATCCCTTTTCCCAATCTTCTACTCGATTTTTTACTTCTACCATTTTGGCAAAGCCATATACATCACACAACTTTTCTGCTCCCGGTTTTAATAACGTTGGCTTAGAGACTCCGGGAATTTCTCCATAGTCTTCTCCTTTAATCATATACTTCTTAATAAATTCTTCAAGAAGATGAATGCGGCTTTCTACTTCTTCTAATGAAATTGCAAAAGAAGGTACAATATCATTATTTTTCGCTTCCATTGGCAATCTCCTTATAATTCATATTCAAAAGATCAGTGTAGTCCAATTCTAGGATATGTAAAAAACAAACGAAATATGTCAAAATACATTAAGAAGTTTTTTGAATAAAAGAAAAACAGTGGAAATCCCACTGCTTTTCTGGAGAAGGTATTAAATTTTTTGGGGGGGTGCAGCAACTCACTTGCTGCTTTATATAATTAAATCAATTGGGGGGGTCTTACAAGTGTTATTATAACAAATATTTCAATGTAAGTGTGCATAAACATTATCCAATTCGACATTATTTTTAGGTAATTTTTTATAATTTATATTGCCAACCAAATAAAGACTAAAGAAAAATATACAAAATATGACTAAAAAAACCATACTCCTTATATCTCAGTGACTTACTGTCGAATCTTAATATAAAAGATTATCCATCGAAGCTTTTTCATATTCCTTGTTCAACCCAAAATACTCTGCTACAATATCTCTAAATATCTCTGCAGGATAAGCTGAAGAATATGCATATGGAATAGCAACAACAATTGCAATTTGGGGATCATCATATGGAGCAAATCCCACAAACCAGGCATGTTCTCCTCTGCTGAGCTGTTCTTGAGCACTTCCTGTTTTACCTGCCACTTTTATTGGAAAATCTTTAAATACTGCCCGGACTGTTCCTTCATCTCCAGATGTCACTTCATACATTCCTTTATAGATGATCTGCAAATTTTCCGGGTCAAATTCTGACTTCTCCAATACTTCTGGTTCTTTTTCCAAAACGGTTACTCCATCATAGGTCTTTACGGAATCCACAACATGTAAATTATATAAGGTCCCTCCATTGGCTAAAGTGGCAATATATCTCGCCATATGAATAGGCGCAAAATTATGGGTCCCCTGACCAATTGCAGAACGAATAACATCTCTGTCCGATAACTTAGGTTCGTATTCATCCAGTTCAATTCCAGTTTTTCTGTCTAATCCGAATTTACTTGCATAGTTTCTAAGCACATTGAGTCCATTTTGCTCAATGCCGTTTTTCCCATTGGCTTTCGCCATTCTGTAAGAAGTTTCATAGAAAAAGTAGTTGCAGGATACTTCTAAAGCCCTAGTAATATCTGTTAATCCATGGCCGACATGATAAGAGCTATAAATCCAGCATCTGGCATATGGAAGGCCTGCATCTGTGTATATACCTTTATCGTTTATCCTTTCAGAACGCGTAATAACGCCTTCTTCCAACCCCGCTATCCCTGTAATCATCTTAAATGTCGAACCAGGCGCCATTCTCCCTTGAGTTGCCCTTGGAAACATTGGTATAGTGGGATCTCCCTGGAGTTTTTTGTAATATTCATAGTCTATGCCATTAATAAATTTATTATTGTCATAGCTCGGATAACTAACAAGACTCAGCACTTCCCCCGAATGAACATCTACCACAACTACAGCGCCGGTACTGGGGTCTAATCCCAGTTCATGTGGAGAAATTTCTCCAGTACTTATTCTCTCCTTTAAAACCTCTATGGGCGATATGGTCCCTCGTTCCAAATTCTTTCTGAACTGATCATCTGCTGTTATAACATTTTGCTCCACCATAACACTAATCATATTTTTAGATGATATTTCTCTGGCTTTAATCATATCTATTAACGCTTCTTTAGCTAATTCAACTTCACTTTTCCCTTCTTCTTCATCCGTATCCTCTTTCATATTTTTTATTTTACTCTTTAACCTGTCGGCTATAGCTTTTTGTGCTGTATCCGCAGGAGCTTTAAGTATTGCTTCAGTAGAAATTGTATTCGTACTTACCAGCCCTGCAAGTAAATCTTGAATATATATAGGTGGCTCGGTTTTAGAAGGGGATCTCTCTATTCTTGAAAGAATAATATTGGTCAATTTATTGACTAATATCTCTTCAACCTTTTTTTGAAGACTTAAATCCAATGTTAAAAATATCTTTCCTCCAGGTATAGGGTTTTCTACTTTGTGAACTTGTTTTCTTTGCCCTAATGGATCTACTTCTACTGAAGTTGAGCCATCTTTTCCTCTGAGATAAAGCTCCATTTCTCTTTCAATGCCTATTCTTCCAACAATATCATCCTGATTATACCCTTGGTCTTTTAATGATTCATATTGCTCTTGTGTAATTTTTCCTGTATATCCTATAATATGGCTTACCAGTTCTCCTTCAGGATAATATCTTACCGCTTCAACATCAATATAAAAGCCTGGGTATTTATCATAATTTTCTTCTATCTCGGCTATTGTCTTATCCTTTATATCCGTGGCAACAGTAATAGGCTGGTATTTTCTGTAGCGTTTTTGATAGAGAGAATACTTTAATGAAAGGACTTTTCTCGCATCCTTATCACTTAGTTCAGGGTCAATGTCAAAAAAGTTTCTTAACTCCTGAAAAAAATCATCTCCATTCATTTCTAACTGTTTTTTTGTTAGTTGACTTCGTTCTTTACCAAATACTTCTTCCTTCCATCTGATTTCTTCATTTTCTGTAGTTTGAAATTCAAAGGGCTTTTCAGCAGACAAAGGAAGTTCATCGATCATTTTTTCATTGTTTTTCTCCAACAATTTAACCAAGTTTAACAAAACTTCATCACGATTTTCAACATCAATGCTCGGATCTAATTTAATGCTCATAGCGTTTTTATTCACTGCTAAAGGCTTACCATACCGGTCATAGATCGTTCCTCTAGGGGCGGAAATAGGTAACTCTCGCAGAACGTTGGTATTAACTTTGCTTTGATGATATTCCCCTTCAATAACTTGAAGTTTAAATAAATGCACACCCAATATGCAAAATATCGTAAAAAAACCCAAAGCAAGGATAAACAATCGACTTGTGATGAATTTTATAAATTTACTCAAATTTGATTCCATAATTTCAACCCCTAATCATGCTTCTATTCTAAACTTACCTGTTTTTAAAAAAGTTATTTTTATCCACATTTATTTATTATAACTTATTGCTAAAAAAATTAAAATATAAAATAAAAGCTCTGTTTTAGAACCGTTTCTAAAAACTTTATTCACTTTCAAAATCTTGTACATCTGAGCTTCCTTCTATATATGCATCCGCAACTATTTTTAATTCTGTTATATCGATAGGATTTTCTATCTCTAAATCAGGATATTTTCGTGATACCATTTCCTGAATTCTAAAAACATCTAACCTTTTTTCTTTATATTTTTTAAAAAACTCAGTACACCTTTTTTTAAACTCTTCTTCTGCAGCTTTTTCTATTTTTTTAATTATTTCGGGTTCATCCAGATCAATCGCATCCTCTGATTCTGCGAAACTAATTTTGAGTTTAAAATCCTTTTTTAGAGTTATTTCATCATGATCATAATCATAAAAAACAGAACTTTTCAATTTGCTATTCAGTACTTCCAAAGTAATCTGCTTTCCCTGAATAGTCGGATGAGGAAGAATAATAACTCTTGTTGTTCCTTCTCCCATCATCTCATTGTATATTTTTTCTTCTTCTGGCTCCATCTTGTCTATTAATTTGCCTTTCATTAATATGCCTGCTCCTTCAATCGAAATGTCATCTTCAAGAGCCTCTTCTTTTATTTTAACAATGCCCATTACTCCAACAGAATTGCCAATGTATCTATTATTTAAATACTCGTAAACCTGATAAATGTCTGCAAATTTTGAAATAAGGTCATTACGCACCAATTCGTATAGATATAAGCCGAGATATTCTTCTTGTTTTATATTAAGCTGAATAAGCTCTTTAGGATCTCCTTCGAATAGCAAAATATACTGCCTTATTAAAAGTTCCTGATCTCTGTTAAGATAATCAATAAAGTGATCTATCCCATACTCAGCAGCCCTTTTAGTAAAAATAATAATTTTATTTTGCTGATAGTTAATCTTATCGCTGGCAGTTTTATTTTGATTTCTCACCGCTTCAAACAAGGTTTTACCTGTGGCTGAAAATATTAAACGGGTTCCTGTTTCTGTGTTATTTTTTTTGCTCCTATATGTATGAAAAAGTTCTGAGTATAGCACCACATTGCCATCTTCGTTAACATCAATGATGACAGCTGTGGAAAATATCGCTTTATCAATATCTTTATAATTAAAACAACCGCTTAATAATATCATACATATCAAAAAGCAAAGAATTACTCTCACTTTCATTATGCATCATCCTCATCAATAAATGAATGGGATATATCTTTAAGATTGGAACGCAGAATTTTGTCTTTTAATTTAAAAATATTAACAGTGCCTATCGGATATAGATATGGATATCCACAACTGGTCAGACTTGCAAGGTGAGATAAAAAAATCAGGAATCCAACAAAAAATCCAGGGAGTCCTAGTAAAGTTGAAAAAAGTATTAAGATATCCGTCCATATAGCTATAGCTCCAAAAATGTTCGGAACCAAAAATGCGGAAAGAGAAGTAAGTGCTACCAGCAAAACTGCAACGGTTGAAGCCAATCCTGATTGTACTGCAGTGTCTCCTAAAATTAATGCACCTACAATGCTGATAGTTTGTCCTATGGACTGCGGAAGCCTTACCCCTGCTTCTCTTAAAAGCTGAAAGAAAAACATCATTAATAATATTTCTATAAAAATCGGAAAAGGAATAGCTGCTCTCGCAATTGTCAATCTAAAAAGGAACGATGGTGGAATTAAACTAAAATGATAGGTTGTCAAAGCAATATATATTGGTGGCAGCAAAATCGCAATGATAAAGCCGACCCATCTGATCATTCTTACATAATTAGCAAAATATATGTTCACATTATAATCATTGGGAGTCTGAAAATTTTCAATAAAAAAATGTGGAACCGTAATTCCAAATGGGTCACCGTCCACAAATATTCCCACTCTTCCTTCCGATAATCTGGCAGCAAACACATCAGGTTTTTCTGTATACCCTACAGTATCGAAAACACTGGGTTTATCTTGTAATTGCTCCACTATATAATTGGATTGCTGCACGAAGTTAACATCAATATTTTTTAACGTTTTTCTCACATGATTAACCAGTTTTTTGGGGGCTGACCCTTCCAAATATAGAATCATCACTTTTGTAGCCGTTTCTTTCCCCAATAAAATCAATTCACATTTTAAATCTTTATTGGTAAGGCGTTTTCTTATAAGAGAAATATTTGTACTGAGATCTTCCGTTAAGCCTTCTCTGGGTCCTTTAATAACGGATTCCGTAGGTGGAATTTCTACTGCTCTTGATGTTGCTTTTTTAGTATCACAATAAAGCATATCCTTAAAGTCATCGAAAACCAATACTGTATTCCCAGATATAATTTGGCTTACTGCTTCTTCAACCCTTGTAATTCTTTCCAAAACACCAAGAGTAATAACATCTTTTTCGATTTGCTCTAGATTTAAGACTTGATCTTTTTGCTCAAGAAGTGGTTCGATAATGAATTTATTGATCATGTCATAGTCAGAAATTGTTTCGATAAATAAAACATGAATGATTCCTGATTTGGTTTGAATATCTCTTATTTTAAAATCTGCATTTTTTTGAAGGATCGATTGAATAGAATTCAAATTATTTACCATATACCTCACCCATGTTATTATTTGATGTTTTAGGAATATTATTCATAAATATGGTAAATAATAGTTAATAGCATGTAGATTTAGGAGGTGAAAATATAGATCAATTCAATACTAAACATTTGGCATTTGTACTCATGGGTACAACCATTGTGTCTCTAAAAAGCTATCCTACTCTCCTCACACGAAGCGGTGGAAGAGATACCTGGATTGCCTTTATTTTTTCTTCTGTCCTGATTTTTTTATATGCATGGTTTATGTTTGCATCCTTTAAGAAAACAAACTGTTATAATTTGCATAAAATATACTGCGGTGCAGTAGGGAAATTTTTAGGAAATTTCTTTATGATCTTATTTGGTCTTACATTATTTTTAACCCTGCTGGAAAGTGCCTCCGTAGAAGCTCATTCTATGCATACGAATATGTTGCTGGAAACTCCTACCTGGTATATTGCATTATTTTTTGTTTTGCCCGCAATATATACACTTAAAAAAGGCAGAGCTGCTATTATGATTACTACTATTATTTCAATAGTACTGATTATATTTTCAGGAATAACTCTGGCCTTGCTGACATTCAAGTATAAAAAGTTATACTACTTGCTGCCTATACTGAGAGATGGAATTACTCCAGGGCTTATTAAATCATTTTTTCAATCCATTGGTTTATACGGATGCCTCACCATCAGCTTTCCTTATATAGAAGACTTAGACCAAAAAAAGAATCTGGTAAAACATGAATTGCTTTCAATGCTTTTTATTATTCAGATCGAAATCGTTGCGATCATAGGAATTATTACTACTTTTGATATACGTTATCTTAATACCATGGCATATCCTAAGTTGCTTCAGACTCAATTGGTTGATTTTGCACATTTTTTAGAAAGCGGCGAGTTCTTTGTTATGCTTCAAATTATTGGAGGATGGTACATCAAGTACATATTAACCTTTTATGCGCTTACGAAAGTTCTTCACTACATAAAACTTCATGATCCATATGTTCTCTATACCATCAGTTTACTGGTATTGATAGGAGCTATTTCTCTATCCCAAAATATTATCTATCTGTTTAAATATCTTCATTACTTTGCATATATCTGCTTATTTAATTTTGTGGTCGTCCCTTTTATGATGGTTTTAATTTATAGAATACGCAAAAAAACTGCCTAGTCTTTATCACTAGGCAGTTTTTTGCGTTTTAAGCTCCCGGCCGGATTCGAACCGGCGACCTATTCATTACGAGTGAATTGCTCTACCCCTGAGCCACGGAAGCATCAACGAAAGTATTATAAATAAAATTAAATCATTTGTCAATACGCAGGAAAAGTTCTTTCCCACGTATTGATTTCATTTGATATGTGATTTAATTCACATCTTTCATTAAATTTTTGTTAATCTCAAGCAATTCCATGATTTCGTCTTCTGTCATTTTAGAAAGCATGCTTTCTCCCGGATGAATAACACTATCGATCATTTCTCTTTTCTTTTGCTGAAGATGATATATTTTTTCTTCGATGGTTCCTTTTGTGATCAATTTTATTACCTGAACAGCATTCTTTTGTCCGATTCTATAAGCTCTGTCTGCTGCCTGGTCTTCTACTGCAGGATTCCACCATGGATCAAAATGAATAACCGTATCCGCTCCCGTTAAATTTAAACCTGTACCTCCTGCTTTTAATGAAATCAGAAAGATGCTGTTTTCGCCTTTGTTAAACCTTTTTACCATCTCTCCTCGCTCTTCTGCAGGAGTGGAACCGTCTAAATAAAAATACCTTATATCTTTTCTTTTTAACATCTCTCCTATGATTTGAAGCATACTGGTGAACTGAGAGAAAATCAGAGTACGATGTCCTCCTTCTAAAAGTTCTTCAACGATTTCTTCAAGGAGCATCATTTTTCCAGTGTCTTCTTTATAATCCTCCAGGAAGGATGCCGGATGACAGCAAATCTGTCTAAGCCTTGTGAGAATAGATAATATCTTAATGTGACTTCTTTCATATCCTTTTTCTGCAATTTCTTTCGCCAGCTCTCCTCTTGCTTTCTCTACATAGGCAAAGTAAATCTTCTTTTGAGCTTCGGTTAGTTCTGCAATCATTTTGCTTTCAATTTTTTCTGGTAATTCTTTAAGCACATCTTTCTTCATTCTTCTTAAAATAAAAGGTTTGATTTGCTTTTGCAGCTGTTTTAAGGCATTTTTATCCTGATTTTTTATAATTGGTTTTTCATATTTTTCAACAAACTGCCGATGAGAAAACAGATACCCTGGAAGAATAAAATCAAAGATCGACCATAGTTCCGTTAAACTGTTTTCTATAGGAGTTCCGGTTAATGCATAATACCCTGAGGCCTTAATCTTTTTCACGCTCATAGCATTAAGAGAAGATGGATTTTTGATATGCTGGGCTTCATCCAGAATACAATACTTAAACTTTATTTCCTTATACAGATCAATATCCCTTCTAATTAAAGCATAGGAAGTAATAACCACATCCACATCTTTTATATCTTCAAGAAACTGGGTTCTTTCATGTTTATTGCCTGATACGATCACTACTTTAAGCTCCGGTACGAACTTTTCAGCTTCATCTTTCCAGTTGTAGACCAAAGAAGTAGGTGCCACAATCAATGATGGCGTTCCATCTCTTTCGGATAGAAGAAACGTAAGAGTTTGAAGGGTTTTACCAAGCCCCATATCGTCTGCCAATATACCCCCAAAGCCATAGGCTGAAAGAGCTTTTAACCACTTATAGCCTGTCTTTTGATAATCTCTTAATACAGTTTCCATCTCTTTTGGAATGGATAAATCCAAATCCTCTGGTTCCCTCACATTTTGAACCAATCTTTTAAAGGCTTGATTTCTTTTAATCTGATTAAAATGAGACTCTTTGATTTCTTCGTCTAAATATAGTGCCCTATATTTAGGAAGCTCAATGATTTCAGTCGCTAAATCGTCTTGATCTAAATTAAAATAATCTACCAGACGAGATATAGCCTCTAAGGTATTTGATTCCAGAGGAAGCAAATCTCCGTTTTTTAACCTGTAATATTTTTTTCTTTCTTTTAGAGAAGTAAGTATTCTCCATAATTCATCCCTGTCTATATCTTGGTGGTCAAAAGAAATCTCCAGCATATCCGATGTTTCATTTAACCTTATTCCTATGGAAAATAAAGAGGGGTCTTTAACTTTAATATTTTTAAACGATTCCGAATAGTATACCTGAGACAATTTTTGAAGCTCTGGAACAATCTCATAAATAAATTTAAAAAATTTCTCTTCTCCGTCTAAGTATAAATAATTCTTAGACACTTTAAACTCCATCTCTTCAAAATAAGTTAAAATCCTGTTTTCCTTTTCTATATCACGAACCACAATCTTATTTTCCACGCGCTTTGTCTGCTCGTCAGAGAATGGGTTAATTTTAGCATCTCCATAGCAAAATATGATTTCAGCTTTTATACCTTCTTCTCCTTGATCCAGATAAATTTCAGCCTCTAACTCTACCTGGTACAAACTGTTTTCTACTTCCTTGTCTATCTCAATAGCGCCCACTAAATTTACAGCCGGAAGGATTTCCGACACAAATCTTTCTTTCTGCTCCTCCTGCACATAAATCGTGTCTGTGTTTTTTAATTCATTATAGAGTAATTTCATGTATCTTTTTTGCTCGAAATTCAATTTATAAACCTTTTCTTGGTAGAAAAAGTAGTTGCCTTCTTCATCTAAAAGAATCAACTCGTTTATTTTTCCACACTGAAGGGCTAAATATTTTTCTTCATGCCTCAACTCGAACTCAATAGGTGCTTTGCCTTCTTCTATACCATGGATTTCATATTCTTTCTCATTGATTTTAAGTAAAAATATCTCATTGTTTAGCAGTTCCAATATCCTTTGGGTACTGCTCGACGGAAAATATACTCTTTTCCCTTTAAAAATGCTTGCGCCAATATATTGTGAAGAAAAATCTTTAGAAAGATTTTCTATTTCATAGAGCTCCTTTAAAATATCTAAAATGCCTCTATGGATTTTTGAAAATTTATGTTTATAGGGGACAAAGGTAAACTTTTTGCCATATTCAATAGGCGTTCCTGATTTCATACTTTGAATTAAATTCTTAATGCTTTTTACACTGTATAGATACCTTTTTCCTATTTTTAATTCCAGAAAAGAACACAGTTCTTTTTTATATGGATTCTCTATTCCTAAAGTCACTTCTAAACGAACTTCTTCTTTTTCAATCGTTGCAGGATTATTAAAAAAATTAAAGAAATCATCCTGTATAGGTTTCTTGAATCGTTTGTTATACTGAGGTAGAATTTCCTGAACCTTTTTTAATACTGCAATGATATGTTTACAGCTTCCATTATATCCCTCAAATGCAGGGCAATCACAATAGTGTCCAGTAAGAACACCTTCATCATTGAGAGCAATATGAACATCATAATCTCTTCTTCCCGATACTTTTGCATGGGCCATCAATTTTTCAGGATCGAAATGAAACTTGAATATATTGCCACCAACATAATATTGCTTGCCTTTTACATAAGTCTCATAGCTTGTCGCTGCATTTAGTATTGTCTGTTCAGTAATAATCAATGTGCACACCTCTATATTGAATAATAATCCTATTATATCATAAAATACTTTACTTATTAGTTCATTAAATTGATACAAAAATGCTCTAATCAGAAAACATATCTGATTAGAGCATTAATAGGTCTAATAAATGATCTAAATTATTAAGCTAAGCATACTGCAGGTACTCTTACCTCTTGAAGCTCCATGACAAAGTGAGTTAAAAGTACTGCCGTATGAATGATTGCATTTTCTAAATCAATCTGGATTATATCTTTCCAGCTTAGATTTTCAGCAAGCTGAAGATATTTTTTATTTTCTTTTCTCATATATTCATCTACAGAAGATATGCCTTTATTCATCTTGGCTAAATATTCAGGAACAATTTGACCTATATTCTTTGAAAATTTGATATTAAACTTTTCATCATCCAAATAATGCTCATATTGAACATGCTTTTTCATGTCTATTACATATGCATTATGGGAATAGCAAAATGCATCAGATATGTAATGACTAAGAATTCCCAATATCAATGAAATGCGTTCAATCTTTTTTTCTTTTAAAACAATTCGTTCATATTCCCGTTGAAAGTGAGGCAGAACAATTTTTGGAGAATGAATCTGCATTCTTCGAAGAGGTTGAAGATCCGGCATTGTGGCACCGATTGCCAGAAGCTTGCGATTAAAAGAAACCCCTACTAAAGCTTCAAGAATATCTCCAGCATACTCTGCCACATAAATATGGCTGGATAATCTCAAAAATACACCTTCTCTTTATTTAACTTCATTTTGATGTTTATTATACTATGTTTTATAGGTTTAGTCTATTAAAATATGAAATCACCCATAATTTTTTTATTAAACCAACATAATAAAATCCCTATGCGACGATAGGGATTTTATCCATCTTATTTTTTTTGACCTATTTCTTTTTTTGCTGAAGGCCGCCTTTTTTTCTGCTTTTTTGAGAACCTTGTTGTGGAACGGACTCAGAAGCAAATTCTTCTGTAGCATAAGAAGCTGGCTGACTGGCTTTATCGATTTTTTTACTTTTAGCCATGGGAGTACTCCTTTCTTCATTAAAATTAATCACCCTCAGCAATAATTATGAAACAAATAAGGATATTTTATACACAAAACTAAAAACTTTCAGTACTTTTAAGACTTATACTTCAAAAATTTTCGATATTTCCTCCCGGCTGGCTACAGTCAATTCAAGTCTTCCATCCACTTCTATTCCGGCTCCCATTAACTCATTTTTTACACTCATATAAGCTAAATCAGGATAATTATTTTCTTTGCTTAAATGCCCTAAAATCACTGTTTTAAGCTTGTCGTGAAAAATTTCAACCAAGGTTTTACCGGCTATTTCGTTGCACAAATGCCCCTTATCCCCCAATATCCTCCGCTTTAAATAATAAGGATAAGAACCGCTTTTTAACATATCAATGTCATGATTGGATTCCAATAAAATAAGGTTAGACTCTCTTATATTATTTTTTACATGGTCATTCATATGCCCTAAATCCGTTGCAATACTAATTTTTTTATCTCCATGAACAAAGGTATATCCTACAGGATCAGCCGCATCATGGGGAATACTATAGGGATGAATAATCAAATCGTCTATAATAAAATCTTTATCTTTTTCAATCACTTGACGATGGTCTGGCTTTATTTTCCCGATCATGCTTTCCATTTCATCCATGGCATCCCAGGTACTTGCTGTAGCAAAAATAGGTATATCAAATCGTCTCGATAAAATCCCTGCTCCTTTTATGTGATCACTGTGCTCGTGGGTAATTAAAATACCATCCAGATCTTTAGGATTTACATTCGTCTGCTCTAAGCCATTTTGAATTCTTTTTCCACTGATTCCTGCATCAATTAATAAATTGACTTTAGGTGTTCCTATATAAAGGCAGTTTCCGCTACTGCCGCTGGTAATCGAACAAAAATTAAATACCATTGTCATTTCCTTCCTTATTGAAGTCCCAATTTGAGTTATATCAACAGTTATTGTATAATAAAACTAATCCTATGTCCACCCATCCATTACTTGGTATCATGTTTATTGGGTTATAGATTTTTCTCTTAAGGAGTGAGCTTATGATTAGAAAAGCTACTATAAAAGATGCAGAAATTATTACAGAGTTTAATTACTGTTTAGCAAAAGAAACCGAAGACCTGGAACTTAATAGAGAAACTTTATTTAAAGGCGTTCAAAAAGTTCTTTCGGATGAATCCAAAGGTATTTATTTTGTCTATGAAAAAGACGAAAAAATCGTAGGGCAACTGATGATTACGAAAGAATGGAGTGACTGGAGAAACGGAGACTTTTGGTGGATTCAAAGTGTCTATGTACATAAGGACTATAGAAGGCAAGGAATTTATACAGCATTGTTTAATCATGTTAAATCCATTGTGGATTCCGATGATACTATCTGTGGTCTGCGATTATATGTTGAAAAAGAAAATGAAGCAGCAAAAAACACATATAAAGCTCTGGGCATGAAAGAAACCTATTATCTTCTTTATGAATTATCATCTCCTGATAAAAGTCATGAATCTTAAAACACAAAAAAGTAGGGAGCTATTTCCCTACTTATTCTAAGGAGATTTTTCCATCACTGCTGCATATGATTTTTTTCTCAGACTTGTTCATAACGGTTTCCAGTACGACTTTTCCACCCCAGAGCCTGGAAACATATTTTAAGGTCTCAAAGGTATTGGTAGCATCCAATTCTCTTCCATCAAACACATGCTTTAGCAAAAGTGTGCTATCCCTTTTTTTGGTATCTTTTACAATAATTTTAGGAATGCTTCCCATGCCAACGGTATCAGCAAAGCGATTTCTTATATTTCTCCATCCTTCTTCATCTGCTACTTCCGTTACCACATAATATCTGTCCTGTTCTTCGAATTCTAAAAGATTCATTTCTCTGCAAAGGTCAAAATTAAGATATCTTCTGATAAAAGAGGAATCTCTTTCAAGGGTCCTTACTTCAAATATTTTTTGTGGGTCTTCATATCGATTTACTATGTTTTCCCATATTTTGAACCCCATATAATAAGGATTGATTCTTCCGGGCAAAGGCCGAATCACCGAATTGTGAATTTTTAAAAATTCAATGTGATTTCCATGGTCCAAATCTAATTCCTTAAGTATATTGTAATGCCACCAGCTCGCCCATCCCTCATTCATGATTTTGGTTTCCATCTGGGGAATAAAATATCTTGTTTCTTCCATGACAATATTTAAGATATCTTTTTCCCAATCTTCGCCGTCTCCATGTTCTATCAAAAATTCCAACAGGTTCTCGTATTCTTTCTTTTTCTCTTTTTCTTCCTCTGTTTTCTTTTCTGAAAGTCCGCACTGATATCGAATGGAATGGGCCGCATCCAAAACCCGTTCTACTTTTTCATAACCTATACTGGGATCCTGTATATAGGAACGGATTCTATTGGCATGATTTTTAAACATTTCTACTGCCAGTTTAGCATTGGTATTTTCTTTGAATAATCTATTGTTTTTAAAGAAATCATTATGTCCATACACATGCGCCATGGTTAAAATCTGCAGGATCAGAGTATTGTCTTTCATTAAATAGGCAATGCAGGGATTGGAATTGATCACCATCTCATAAGGAAGTCCCGTAAGATTATACTGGTATAAGGTCTTTAATTTTTCGTAGGCTTTCCCAAAGCTCCAGTGAGGGTAGTGGGACGGCATACCTACATAGGATTCGTAACAAAGCATATCTTCAAAACTAATGATTTCAAATTCCTGGGGATAAAAATCCAGTCCTTTTTCTTCTGCCATTTTTTCTATTTTTTCATTCCAATACTGTAATTCTTCTAATGAATAGTTCATGACAACCACCCTTTCGGGCCATTCTTCTTTTCTATATTTAAAAGCTCTTTAAAGGCCGACCATACTTCTTCCTTGTTGGATATTTTAACCATTGCAAAATTAGGTTCTTTGATTTCTTCCATATATTTATGCATGATTGTGCTGGTATAAGTACTGGTTTTAATTTCTCCATATCCAAACATATTGCAGACTTTGCAAAGCTCTATGGCTTTTTCTATAGCTTTTTGGTTATCTTCTCCCCAGTTATCTCCATCACTGCAGTGAAAAGCATAGATATTCCACACCTCGGAATTATATCTTTCTCTTATAATCTCCAATGCCTTTTGGTACCCGCTGCTGATATAAGTTCCTCCGGATTCGCCTTTGTGGAAAAACTCGTCTTCGGTTACCTCTTTTGCCACCGTGGTATGGGCAATAAAGACCACTTCCACATGAAGATACTTAATCCGCACAAATTGGTACAGAAGAAAATAGAAACTTCTTGCCAGATACTTTTTTGTCTGCCCCATGGAACCTGAGGTATCCATAATGCAAATGATCACTGCATTGGAATCTCTTTTTAATTTTGGCTGAATGCGAAAGTATCTGATATCATCCTTATGAAAAGGAAATCTTTCATCTTCCTCTATATCTTGATTACGTTGCATCTGTTTTTTTCTTTTGATTTTTTCTATGACTGTATGCTTTTTAGAAATTCGGGGAGGAATTCCTTTGGTTTGAATTCCCCAACGTTTTCCAGTACTGTCGGATTGAATTTCTGTAAACTGTTTTCTATAAAGATAAGGAAGGTCAAGATCTTCAAATAAATATTGAATCGCATCTTCGATGGTTATTTCCGTTTCGTAAATGTCTTCTCCTTCTTCATTCCCTGCTTGATTTCCCTCGCCGTTTCCATTGCTGTATTTTCCTTTGGGATAGCGGTCTCCTTTTTTTTCACTTCCATCCCCTGAACCGATAGCTTTTTGATTTGAGCCATACTTAAAATAATATTCTTTAAGTCCTCTGATGGGGATTTTGATTTTCTTATTTTTAGCTTGACCAATAATGCTTTCTTCCGAAATAATATCCCCTATATTTTCCTTTATACTTTTTTCCACCAGTTCTCTATGACGTCGTCTGTCTTCTGCGCTCCGATCTCTGCCATATTTTTGAAACTCCCGAAAGATTGCCATGCTATCACCTAATCTTTCCAAAGATTGTTAGCCGCATATTTTAGTACTACATTGCAGCAGTGGTCGCAATAACCATTCCTTTTCATTTCCTCTACCATGGCATCATATTTTTTGCTTTGTTCTTGGTCTCGAACTTTTGATTTGGTAATAATTCTGGACAATTCTCTGACCGATGCCGTTAATTTCTTTTCTATCGCTTCTTTTAAGGGTTCATAACAGGTGTAATCAATCTTACCGCCATTCCTTAAAACTGAAAACATATAAGCGGTTACATCCTGTCTAAAGCCCTTTGCTGCACTTGGAGTAATTCCCAGCTGCTGCTCAATAGAAGATAAAAATTCTTCATCGGGTTCTAATTCTTCTCCTGTATTTGGATCTTTTAGCTTGGTTTTATTTACAAAGGCTTCTGCATGGTCCAAATAATTGTTAAATAGATCCTGAGCCTGTTCCCTATAGCCATGGATAAAGGCTTTCGTCACTTCCTTTTCCAGTATCTGATGATATTCTTTTTTAATGCTGTCTTGAAGGAATCCCAGATATCTCTTCTTCAAATCTTCCGGTGCAGCCATTTCTTTAACTTCTTTAATCAAACTCTCCATAACACTTAAAGGATTAATGCAATTATGTTCCGAGTCTGACAGGGCACTGTCCAATGCTTTCATAATAAATCTGGTAGAAATTCCTGTCATCCCTTCTCTTCCTGCCTCTTCTTTCAGCTCCATGACATCAATTCTTTTTGTAGTACCTTTTTCAATGATTTCTTCTCCGTTGTAAATCTTTAATTTGGTCATAGGATCTACCTTGTTAGAAGGTGCAAGACGGCTAAGTATCGCAAACATTGAAGCAACTTCTATTGTGTGGGGAGCGATGTGTGCTTTAAAGTTGGACTTTCTAAGAATCTTTTCATATATTTTTATTTCTTCATTTAGTTCCAGACAGTAAGGCACTTCAATTTTAACAATTCTGTCCAATATGGCCTCATTGGTATGGTCCGCTTTAAATTTATTCCACTCTGCTTCATTGGAATGGGCTAATATGACTCCGTCAAAATAAATCATAGAACCTTTTCCAGGAGATGGAATAGATTTTTCCTGGGTGGCTGTGATCATGGTATGCAAATACTCCACATCATTTTTAAATACCTCTATAAATTCCACAATTCCTCTGTTGCCTACATTAAAAGCCCCATTTAATGCAAAAACCCTGGGATCGTCCTCCGGGTATAAATCCATTTTGGAAATATCTACAGAACCAATAAGCACTGAAGTATCCTGGTTATTCGGGTCTACTGGCGGAACAACGCCAATACCTTTTCTGGAACGTATAGAAAAATCAACGGAGACTACAGGAAATTTTTCATATTCACCTTTAAATTCATTCTTAAGTCTATATCTGCATACAGGACATAAATCCCCTTCAATCTTTACATTAAGTTCCTTTTCAAACGCAGGTCGAAGATGTTTTGGTATAAGATGAAGTGGTTCTTCTCTCATTGGACAGCCTTCTAATGCATAAATTGGAGGACTGGATTCAAGTAATTTCTTAAGCGCTTCAATTAAAGAAGATTTACCTGAACCCACAGGACCTACAAGATATAAGACCTGCCTTGATTCCTCTCCCCTCATGGCTGCAGAATGAAAGTATCGTACTAATTTCATCAGTACTTCATCAATCCCAAAAAAGTCATTCTCAAAAAACTTATATTTTTTAATGGTATCTTTGCCGTAAATTCTTCTTAGTCTCGGATCTTCTTCTGTTTTTATCACTTCTACTCCCGGTTCTACAATAAGTCTATATAACCTTTCATGAGAAAGCGCACTGATTTCAGGAGATTCTTTAACAATATGTAAATAATCCAATAGGGTTCCTTTAAAATCCAGTGTTTTTCTTTCTTCCCGGTCTTTTTGTATGAGTGTATAAAAATCGGTTGTGCCCATCTTACCCCTCCTTTTCAATATCTATCTTTACTTGGGACGATATTGACAAACCGCTTATTATAAATATATTGACACGTGGCAGAAGTATATGAGTAAAAAATCAAAAATCTTGACAAACGAATTTCGTTTCACTATTATTAGTCTTGAATAGAAAAAATTTATATCAAAGCACTAAAGGTCTTAAGCCTTTTACGGTTTAAGGCTTTTTAGTATATAAAAAGAGAGTGAATGCATATGATCAATAAACTCCACATGGGATTGGATGTTGGTTCAACTACTGTTAAAGTAGTTGTAATAGACAATGAAAATGTTATCTTATTTTCTCGTTATCAAAGACATTTTTCTGACATCAGGCAAACCATCATAGATCTCTTAAATGAAACCTATAAGGTTTTTAAGGATGAACAGATCACCATAAGTGTCACCGGTTCCGGAGGCTTATCTGTTTCGGAATGGCTAAACATCCCATTCGTTCAGGAAGTCATAGCTGGAGCAAAATCTGTGGAAACCTTTATCCCTGAGACAGATGTGGCCATCGAATTAGGAGGAGAAGATGCAAAAATCACCTATTTCGAAGGTTCTATCGAACAAAGGATGAATGGTACTTGTGCCGGGGGAACCGGAGCATTCATTGACCAAATGGCTACTCTGCTTCAAACAGATGCCGCTGGACTTAATGAACTGGCTAAGCATCACAAGACAATTTACCCAATCGCTGCAAGATGCGGTGTATTTGCCAAAACTGATGTTCAGCCTCTTCTAAATGAAGGCGCTGCCAAAGAAGATATCGCCATCTCAGTTTTCCAGGCCGTAGTTACCCAAACCATCAGCGGGCTTGCCTGCGGAAAACCTATAAGAGGAAATGTGGCTTTCTTAGGAGGTCCATTATCCTTTTTGTCAGAGCTTCGAACATGTTTTATCAAAACATTGAATTTAAAGCCAGATGAAATCATCGTTCCCAAAAATGGAGAATACTTTGTAGCTCTTGGGGCTGCATTATTATCAAAAGATCAAAAGCCTATTTCATTTAAAAAATTATATGAAACTCTGCCAACTTTAAAAGAAGCTCAAAATTATGAAATTCAACGGTTACGTCCATTGTTTTTAGATGAAAACGAGCTCAATAGTTTTTACAAAAGGCATGAATCCCATAAAGTTCAACGTGAAGAACTATCTTCCTATGAGGGAAAATGCTTTTTAGGAATTGATGCAGGCTCTACCACTACCAAAGCTGCATTAATAGCTGAAAATGGCGCCCTTCTGTATTCTTATTACGGAAGCAACGAGGGAAATCCCCTGACTTCTGCTATACGTATTTTAAAAGATATCTATGAAAAACTTCCGCAAAAAACATATATTGCTTATTCTGCTGTAACCGGATATGGTGAAGCCCTCTTAAAGGCTGCCCTCAAAATAGATGTTGGAGAGATAGAAACAGTAGCCCATTATAAGGCTGCCAACTTTTTTCTTCCCGGTGTAAACTTTATACTGGATATTGGCGGCCAGGACATGAAATGTCTTCATGTAAAAGATGGCGTCATAGATAAAATATTGCTCAATGAGGCATGCTCCTCTGGCTGTGGTTCTTTCATAGAAACCTTTGCAAATTCTTTAAATATGAGCGTTTCAGATTTTGCCAGGGAAGCCCTTCTTGCTGAAAATCCGGTAGACCTTGGTTCTCGCTGTACGGTATTTATGAACTCCAGGGTAAAGCAGGCACAAAAAGAAGGTGCAACCATCGGTGATTTATCCGCCGGACTTTCTTACTCAGTGATAAAAAATGCGCTTTTTAAAGTTATAAAACTTAGAAATCCTAAAGATATTGGCGACAAAGTGATCGTTCAGGGGGGTACTTTTTATAACGATGCTATCTTAAGAAGCTTCGAACTGGTTTCCGGAAAAGAAGCTGTCCGTCCGGACATTGCTGGAATTATGGGCGCTTTTGGTGCCGCCTTGATTGCAAAAGAACGCTATGCTGGAGAAGAAAGCACCCTTTTATCTCCTCAATTGTTAAGCAATTTCAAAACTGAAACCAGTCAAAAGCGATGTCCTCTTTGCCCCAATCAGTGTTACCTGACTGTGAATATCTTCTCTGATGGAAGGCATTTTATTTCAGGAAATCGTTGCGAAAGAGGTGCAGGAGTCGAAACTTCTAAAGAAACCCTGCCAAACTTATTTGATTACAAATATAAAAGAATATTTGGATACAAACCTCTTCCCCCAGACAAAGCAATAAGGGGAAGGATCGGTATACCCAGAGTTCTTAATATGTATGAAAACTATCCATTTTGGTTTACCTTTTTTACTCAGCTGGGATTCCGCGTAGAGGTTTCCGCCAGATCTTCTAAAAAGATTTATGAAGCAGGAATGGAAACCATCCCTTCCGAATCGGTTTGTTATCCTGCAAAGCTGGTTCATGGTCATATCATGAACCTGATCGATAAAGGAGTTACGAGGATCTTCTACCCATGTATCCCTCATGAAAAAAAGGAACAAGAGAAAGCGGATAATAATTTCAACTGTCCTATTGTGACTTCTTATCCGGAAGTTGTTAAAAACAATATGGAAGTTTTAAAAGAAAAGAACATCATCTTTATGAATCCTTTCCTTCCAATGGACAATAAGAAACGTCTGATCGAGAGACTCACGGAAGAACTTCAGGATTTTAAGATTTCCAAACAGGAAGTTGCAGCTGCAGTGGAATTAGCCTGGGAAGAAAAGCAAAAAGTAAAAGAAGACATAAGACGTAAAGGGGAAGAAGTTTTAAAATACTTAAAAGAGAACAATAAGAAAGGAATCGTTTTAAGCGGCAGACCTTATCATATTGACCCGGAAATTCATCACGGAATACCTAATCTCATCACCAGCTTAGGAATGGCTGTACTTACAGAGGATTCTGTTGCCCACTTAGGAAATGTTGAACGTCCACTAAGGGTTGTAGACCAATGGGTATATCATTCCAGATTATATGCTTCTGCTTACTTTGTAGGAACACAAGACAATCTCGAGCTGGTACAATTAAACTCTTTCGGATGCGGGCTGGATGCCGTTACAACAGACCAGGTGCAGGAGATTTTAAGTAACAATGGTAAAATCTATACCGTTCTTAAAATCGATGAAGGCAATCAACTGGGAGCCGCACGAATTCGCATGCGTTCACTGAAAGCTACAATGGAAGAAAGAATGAAAAATGCCGAAAAGAATGAAGACTCTAAGCCAGACGAGAAAACAGAGTATAAAAGAATTCCATTTACTAAAGATATGACAAGTACATATACGATCTTAGTTCCGCAAATGGCTCCTTATCAATTCGAATTTGTACAGGAGGCTTTTAGGGCATCAGGATATAATCTGGAATTACTGCCTTCAGTAGATTATAATGCTGTAGAAATTGGTCTAAAATATGTGAACAATGACGCCTGCTACCCCTCTATCATTGTCATCGGTCAGCTGATTTCAGCTCTGCAATCGGGCAAATATGATCTTGGCAAAACGGCAGTAATGATTACTCAAACCGGTGGAGGATGCCGGGCAACCAACTACATCGCATTCCTCAGAAAAGCTCTGAAAGATGCCGACATGGGCCATGTTCCTGTTATTTCTCTCAATGCATTGGGGCTGGAGAAAAACCCCGGATTCAAAATTACACCAAAACTCATCAATAAAAGTATGATGGCCCTGGTATACGGCGATCTTCTGATGAGAGTTCTTCTTCGGGTAAGACCTTATGAAACCATCCAGGGCTCTTCTGATTTGCTGTATAGGAAATGGGCAGAAAAATGCAAGGAATCGATCCGAAGAGGAAATCATAAGGAGTTTGCTCAAATCGTCCATGAAATTGTAGAAGATTTTGACCACATAGAAATTAATAATATAAAGAAACCTAAAGTCGGATTAGTTGGAGAGATCTTAGTAAAGTTCCATCCAACTGCCAATAACAATGCGATCGGCATTATTGAAAAAGAAGGTGCAGAAGCAGTTGTACCTGACTTAACAGACTTTTTACTGTACTGTGCATATAATCCAAGCTTTAGACACGAAAAATTATCTGGAAGCCGTAAAGCAAAATGGATTGGATTGGCCGTAATTAAATTTATCGAATATTATCGCTCTGAAATGAAAAAGGCACTCCAGAACAGTAAGCGTTTTGAGCCTCCCAAATCCATATTCGATTTGGCAAAAGGAGCTTCCAGCCTTTTGTCTCTGGGCAATCAAACCGGTGAAGGATGGTTTTTAACTGCTGAAATGATTGAACTAATAGAGTCAGGAGTGGAAAACATTCTATGTATGCAGCCTTTTGCATGTCTTCCTAACCATGTGACTGGAAAAGCTATGATTAAGCCATTAAAACAAAAATATCCTAATGCCAATATCGTTGCTGTAGATTATGACCCGGGAGCCAGCGAAGTAAACCAGCTTAATCGAATAAAACTTATGCTTTCAACCGCTTTCAAAAATCTTAACCCAATAAGCGAAGATTCAGCTTCCCTACTTATTGGAAATGAAAAAGAGATGTTCTCTTCGTAGAGAGCATCTCTTTTTTGTGTATATATTTTTAATATTAACAAACACTAAGAACATACTATGGTATGGAGGTTTTCATATGTTTACTTGTCCAAAATGCAATGGAAATCAATTCGTTATCAACAGAGAAGCCACTTTTCTCTATTCATATAAATTGGATCCTAATGACGAAGATATGGAAAAAGCAGAAGCCAGACTAAATGAGTATCCCTATTTATTTTATAATCGTGAACTTCTTGATTCCCAAGATTATATATTATGCATGACATGCAACACGAAATATCCTTTTTCTTTTAGCTCTGATCCAACCGAATCCAAGATAACAATACTTCGTAAAGCTATTCGTTCAGATCATACCGAAAATCCCCAATTTTTAGGGTAAATATCTTGCGGAATAGATCTAGCAAGTATTGTAATATACCCAATCGAGCTTTTAAATCTTCAATACTATCTTTAGGTGAACTACCGTTATTTTTATATTGCTTGCTGCCACTTGCTTTAGATATCTTGCTCGTACTTTTACTTTCTGTTCCTTTCTCTTGTGTTGTTTTATTGCCTGTTTTGCTATTTTTCGGTTCCTTCTGTTCACTTTTTTCACTTTCTATTTCTTTATCTGAAATTTGATCTTTAGGTTCTTCCTTTTCTGTATCTTTCTTATCTCTATTTTTAACCGGTTCTTTTTTGTCTTCTGCTTTCTCCTTTTCTACTGTTTCTGCATCCTCTGATTCTTTATGATCTGTTTCATCCTCTTCTATCTCTTTATTCTCTGATTCTTCGTTTTCTACTTCTTTTGTCTCCTTATTTTCTGACCCTTCATTTTCCACTTCTTCTTCCTCTGTTTCTCTGTCTCGTTTATGGCCTTCTTCTGTCTCTTTAAAGCCTTCATCATCCGTATCAACAAGGTCTTCAGTTTTTTTGTCATCTGTTTCTTCATTTATTTCATCTTTTGCTTTTTCATCTGTTTCAATTTCTTCTGGTTTATTATCCTCTATAACTTCTTCTTCTCTCTCCTTACCATCAATGCTGCTAATATTTTTAATAACCATATATATTTCATTTGCATTTCCTGCATGATCACTTATCTTAAATGTATAGATGCCATTTTCTTTTGCCCTATACACCACTTCATAGACAGTTCCTGATACAGCTTCACTTACTCCATTAGGAAGAATGATTTTAGATAATCCACTGCCTGCATCTTCCGCTGTAAGATAAATAAAGACCTCCTTATGAGCATCTCCTTCACTGCTTGTCCTTATCGTACCTACAGGCGCCGTATTGTCTATATAAAAATGCAAGCTTCCTACGTTAAAACAATACCCTCCATCATTTTCTACCCAAACATTTATAGTATGCTTGCCTTCAGCCAATTCATTTGGCAAAACTATGCATTGTCTAAAAGTTTTTATATTTTCATCACATGTAAGCTCCAGGAGTATCTTTTCTTCTCCATGATCAAGATTGTATTTGAGTATTATATCATTTTCTAAACTGTCATTTATATTTCCTTCTAAGGTAATGATATTCTTATTCGCAGAATAATAATATTCCTTTAAATTCTCCATGGTGATTTTACATTCTTCATCCTTAATCAATATTTTAGAACCTGAGTCAACTTTGAATTGATCCATATTAATACTTTTACTGATTTTGCTAAAATCCAATATAGAATGCTCAGTAAGATGAATATTAACTGCTGAGCTAAGACTGAAATCATGACATACCACTATATTACCCTTCAGCCGGAGCTCTTTAGGAGAAACACCATGATAAACATTCATAGTCTTTAAAATCAGTTGATTGCTTCCTAAATCGATGCAACGAGCATTGCTGACATATATATCAAAGACTGCTTTTTCAGTAATCAAAGTTCCCCCTTCCCAAATGAAATTTTTAGCAATCTTATAAGTGCCTATGAATTCTACAACCCCTCCTTTAATCATTACATCCCCTTCAAAAATAATCCTCTTTCCCCCAACAACTTGCTTCCATAGAATGTTACCACCTTTAACTATGAAATTATCTTGGATTCTAAAGATATTGGGACAATTGGCTATAATCGTTCCAGTATATCCCTCTTCAATCGTAAGCTTATGGATAATAATACGGTCTTCCTCATTAATTTCTATACTTTTAGTACATCTTCCGTCCAAGATCACATGATCATCAGATTGAGGCACTTGATTGCTGGACCAATTCATTGGATTCATCCATCTGTTGTCGTTTCCTTCTCCATCCCAGTAGACAGTATTTCCCTCTGCCAAAACTTTAGAACTCAGTATCATGAATATCATTAAAGCTGATGAGATTATAAATAATTTTCTAATCATATTCATCCTTCCTCAGATATTTATTTTACTTGAAGTTATTGACATCAGCTTTACAGAATATTCATTACCACTAAAATATTTTTATTACAATAAAAAATCGCCTCATTCATAAAAATGAGACGATTAATAGACTTACTTCGTTTCAGTGCTTTCCCAATAAGACTTAAAGAAAACAACAAATACACTGATCATTAACCCAAGAACAAAGCCAATAGCTACATTAAGCATTTTATTTGGTGATGAAGGCATTTCCGGAACTGCAGCGGCAGAAGATACGATAATACTTGCCCTACCAATATCTGCTGCTACGTTTTGCTCTGCTTCATTTTTTCTTGTTTGATATGCTTCAAAAGACTGTTCTGCTAATTCGTAATTTCTCATAACTTCGTTATATTTGTATTCTTCTGTAGCTAAAGTTGCACGTAGTTCAGTTAATCTTGCTTGAATTTCCTCAATCTTCTGCTCTAAAACCTCTTTCTCAGATACATTCTGAATCAGTCTTGTTTCCATTTGGGTTCTCTGAGCTGCCAGCATTGTACTTTCCAAAGCTGAAGCATTGGAAATATCAAACTCTATTTCCTGCCCTATAGTCATATAGTTACTATCATTATTTTGAATATTACCTGATTGAGAAGCGTTATCATCTTTCTGAGTATTATTGGCATCATTGGTGTTATTTGCACTGGTTATACCCTGTACTTCATTTAATTGAATCTTGCCTTTGATTGCTCCAATATTAACATTATTAGATTTTATACCATTTCTTTCTAAAGTCTCAAGACTTTTTAGATCCGACTGTATTTGTCTTTCCGTATCAATCAATCTCTGCTTATACAAAGTCAATTGGTCTCTAAGCGTAATGATTTCCTGATTGAGTTCCTCAATATCCTTAGCATTCTTTAAATAATCCCTTTTCTTTTGTGCCTCTTCGTCAAGAAGTTTTTTGGTTGCCTCCAGTTGCTCGTTGATCGCTTGTACTGCCTGCTCACCTTTTCTTTTTGTCATTCTCGTAATAAACTGAATAAAATTCTCACTCAGAGAATTAGCAATCTTGGCTGCCAACTCCGGATCCTTGTCCTTTACTGTTACACGAATAAGATTCGTATCCTCCACAACTTCCAGAGCAACTTTATCCCTTAAAGAACGAATTTTCATCGTTTTACCTTCCGAATCTTTTAAATCTAAAGCAATAATCGTAGCTTGTACTACTTCAGAGTTTAAAAACTGTTCTTTATAGGTTTCTATCGTCATCTCAGGATATTGACTAATCGTATCTAAAACATCAGTTCTATTCGCAATTTCCTTGTTCTGCCGAGAACCTATGGGGTTCGCCAAAAGTGTCGCCCTTGCTTCATACACCGGCGGCATTATAAAACTTACTACAACAGAAAGTATAACAGCAACAGCTGTAATAATACCTATTAGTTTTTTACCTTTTAAAAGAACCTCAATAAGCTCCTTTAAGCTAATTTCTTCTTCCATCACTCATCCTCCTATGATAAGATTCTACAATATGAGTCCTTATTATTATATTATAAATACCATTATTCTTCAATACTGGGCTTATGGCAATTTGAACTTCTTACATATTAATAAAGATTCTATATATTTTATCCATTTCCAAAAGAGTATTCTCAATTGAATACGTTTTAATTTTTTCTTTTACTTTATGCCTCATTTCTTTAACTTGTTCAGAATCTTTCATGATTTTCAAAATGGCTTCCTTTGTTTTTTCTATATCCCCTATTGGCACAAGATACCCTTCCTCACCATGGGTTATTAAATCCTTATTCCCCCTTATATCCGTAGCAATAATAGGCAGTCCCGCTGCCATAGCCTCCATCACAGCCCTGGGTAATCCTTCTCTTTTGGAAGTTAAAATAAACGCATCTCCCGCCCATAAAATTCCGGGAATATCTCTTCTGTAACCGAGGAAATGTATATTTTTAGATATATTTAACTTCTCTACCCAGCTTTTTAAATGCTCTTCTTCTTCTCCTCGCCCAACCAAAAGCAAATGAATACTTGGATCAATTTTTAATACTTCTTGCATAGCATGAATAATTTGCCTCTGATTCTTATTCTTCGTAAATTCTCCGACACAAACCAATAACTGATCTGACTCTTTAAAACCCATTGCTTCTTTCTGTGCTTCTTTATCAAAATTCTGAGGAACAGAATAGTTTTCCAGAGATAATCCTACTCCATGGACATAGAATAAACCATCTTTTCTTTTTAAATGAAAGCTTTTTCCTCTTTCATAATCTTCATGATTAATTGTAATAAGTCCATGGGTCCAGCGAGCTGCCATTTTCTCCATAGGATAATAAATAAGCCAATTTAAAATCGGTGCTCCTTTATAAAAATGAAAGCCGTGGGCAGTATATAAAACCGGCTCCGTTTTTGTCATTTTAGCTACAAATCGACCCAGAAAAGAAGCTACAGGAGTATGGACATGCACTAAATCAAATCGCTCTTTTTCCATCAAATTTTTCAACTCAGCAAAAGCTCTAAATAATTTGGGCGAATATGGGGATCTGGAAAAATCAATAGAATGAAAAATGACTCCCATGGATTCTAATTCTTTTGTCCTTTCCCCCGATCTTGCAGCAATGTGTACTTCTGCTCCCCGCTTCTGAAAATATTCTATATAGGGGATATGAAAAGATGTGAAATGAAAATCGACACTGGCAATTAGCAAAATTTTTTTCATATTTCCTCCATTTAAAGTTTAATTTTTGTCATTTAATTATATCACATAACAAATTAGTAAAAAATCATCATCCGAAATAGTACTTTTGACTTTTTTTATTTGGGTAAAATCAGTAGTATGTTATAATAATTATAGAATAATGCTGAAATTTAGGAAAAAAGATTCAAATTTCTAGTACACTAGACTAGATTGTGATAAAGGGGATATGCCTATGTGGAATCATTTTAAAAGCATTAAAAACTATCAGCTACTCATCTTCTCATATCTTCTTTCCATTTTAATTGCTTTTATCATTTATATGAGTGGCGGAACCCATACTGCATACCCTTATTTTATGAATATACCAATTATTTTAGCTACATTCACCAATGGAAAAATTAAAGGACTCATTCATGCCGTAATAAGCGGATTACTATTGGGTCCATATATGCCATTGTTTGCTGATTCCCATACTGAGCAAAAACCTCTTAACTGGATCATTCGACTGTTATTCTTTGTATTAATGTCTTTAATCATAGGTTTCCTCTCCGACTATTCCAAGAAAGAATATGAAAAAAACAACGCTATCACCAAAGAAATCTCTGACTCCCATATGGCAACCATTTATGCCCTGGTTAAATTATCTGAATCCAGAGACGATGAAACAGGAACACATATTGAAAGAGTTTCTGTTCTGTGTAAGCTTTTAACTGAAAAATTACTTCATCTTCCAAAATACGCCAATTACATTGATGATCGTTTCATTGAGAATATTTATAAAGCCAGCGCATTACACGATATAGGCAAAGTAGGTATTCCCGATCGTATCCTCCTGAAACCAGGTAAACTTACTGATGAAGAATTTGAGGTGATCAAGCGGCATACAGTCATCGGAGCCAATACCCTTTTAGAAGTTCAAAAGAAATACCCTAATAATAAATTTTTAGAATTTGGAATAGATATCACGTATTATCATCATGAAAAATGGAATGGAAAAGGCTATCCTTTCGGTTTGTCCAAAGAAGAAATCCCCCTTTGCGCAAGAATTATGGCTTTAGTGGATGTATATGATGCCCTGCGCTCAAAAAGAGTCTATAAAGAACCTTACAGCCACGAAGAAAGTCTTGAAATCATCAAAGAGGGCAAAGGCAGCCATTTTGATCCGGAAATTACAGATGTGTTTTTAGAAAATGAAGGAGAATTTAAAGAGTTATTTGAGAGAATAACAATGAATTTTGAAGTCTAATCCAAAAGCCAAGGAACATTTCCTTGGCTTTTAGCAATTCATAGCTTTATATTCTAAAAAACATCAGAATAAATCATTGGAAGTATGATACGTAGGTACAACTGTCTGCAATGCCTTTATTATTTCTTTGTCCTCTTTATCAAGTACTTCTTTTAGAATCTCTATTTTCTCTTCTATTTCTTCCATTGTAATCTTCATTGGCTTTGCAATGTAAATCTTTTGATACTTCGTATTATTTAATCCTTCTTCTGCCATCAAAAGCTCTTCATAAAGCTTTTCTCCCGGTCGAAGCCCGGTATATTCGATCTTTATATCTTCATCTGGTTTAAATCCTGATAAGCGAATCAAATCCCTTGCCAATTTATCAATTTTAACTGGTTCTCCCATATCCAATACAAATATTTCTCCGCCCTTTGCCATAGCACCTGCCTGAATAACCAATTGAGCTGCCTCCGGTATGAGCATAAAATAACGAATAATATCCGGATGGGTAACTGTAACAGGCCCTCCCTGTTCTATTTGCTTTTTAAACAAAGGAATTACGCTACCACTACTTCCCAGAACATTTCCAAAACGTACGGCAGCAAATTCCGTGCTACTTACTTCGTTAATTCCTTGTATAATCATCTCACAGAGCCTCTTGGTGGCTCCCATAACATTAGTGGGATTTACGGCTTTATCCGTAGAAATTAATATAAAACGCTTTACATTAAATAAATGAGCAACTTTAACCAGATTCCACGTCCCCAGAACATTGTTTTTAATTGCTTCTCCCGGATTCTTTTCCATCAATGGCACATGTTTATGGGCAGCAGCATGAAATACGATATCCGGATGATATGTCGCAAAAACCTCCCTAAGTCTATCTTCTTCCCTGATACTGGCGATCACTGTTTCATAAGGAATATGTGGATAATGAATCTTCCATTCATTTTCCAAATTATACAGATTTTCTTCAGATATATCCAGCATCACTACTTTACTGGGGTTAAATCTTCCAATATTTCTACAAAGCTCAGAACCAATGGATCCACCTGCTCCTGTAACCAAAACCACTTTGCTTTCAATATAACTGGATACTTCCTCAATATTTAAATCAACCGGTTCTCTGCCAAGCAAATCTTCAATATTGACCTGTCTCATTTTTTGGAGAAGTACGTCCTGAATATTACCAGTAAACTCTTTAATTTCATTTATAGAAGGAACAACTTTAATAGCACATTGAGTCTTTTTGCATTCGTGAATAATCTCTGCCAAATCCTTTTTATTAATGGAAGGTATCGCTATGATAATTTCATCAATTTTCTTCCCGTAAGCTAAAAATGAAATCATGTCTCTATTGCCCAATACAGGAACGCCATTAATCTTTCTTCCTAATTTATGAGAATCATCATCCACCAAGCATATGGGAACACGGTTGGAAGAAGGATGGTTTTTAAAACTTTGGATCAATAATCCTCCGGCTTCTCCTGCTCCAACAATCATAACTCGCTTTCTTTTTCGCTTTACAAAGATATTTTCTTGAAAGGTTAATCGATTATAAATCTGCTTTATAAACCTGGTTCCCCCAATAAAGAATAAATCTATCAACGTAGCAATTACATAAATAGAACGCGGAACATTTAAACTTAGAAAATAAATACCAATAATAATCATTCCATTGGCAATACAGACCATAAAAAAGATATTAATTATCTCATCAATACCGGCATATTTCCAAATTGGTCGATACAACCCCATATAATAAAACACAAGCAGCTTTATAAAAGTTACAAAAACAGCCATTTGAAAATAAACTTTTAGATAATCAAGAGGCATTCTAAGGCCAAAACGTAAATAATATGCTATTATAATAGATAGATTGATCAAAATAATGTCTACACTAAAAATCCCTATTTTTCTTATGTTACTTTTCATAAATTCTCCACCATTCATCATATTCATTGAACTTTTATTATTATATCAAATAATTAGATTTAAAAATACCCTTTTCATGCTCATTTGAAACATGAAAAGGGTTTTGGTCTATAATAATTCATTTCTATTTTTAGCCTTTAACTCATCCACGATCAACTTTACATCCTGCGCTCTGTCTTTGGGGCAAACCAAAGTAGCATCAGGAGTATGTACAATGATCAGATTATCCACTCCTAAAGCGGCAATCAAATGCTCTTTTCCATAAGCAATGGTGTTCGTCGTATCAATATAAATATGGTCACCGACAATAATATTCCCTCGTTCATCTGCTTCATAAATGCTGCCAAGGCTATCCCAGCTCCCCACATCGTTCCATCCAAAATCTCCTGGAACCACAAGAACTTCATTACTTCTCTCCATAATACCATAATCAATCGAAATGTTTTGCATCTGAGGATAAAGAGCAGCAAGCGCTTTTGCTTCTTCCTCTGTATCTATATATTGCTCCAATTCTTCCAGTTTATCATAGAGTTTAGGCAAAAATCTTTTGATATTATCTAAAATAGTAGAAACTTTCCATACAAACATACCGCTATTCCATAAGAATTTTCCGCTGTCTAAATATTCCCTGGCCTTTTGAATATTTGGTTTTTCAACAAATTCCTCAACTTCATATACACTTGAATCTATTTCTTTGCCCATATGAATATAGCCATAACCAGTACAAGGAAAAGTTGGCTTAATACCAATCGTAATCAGGTTGTTCGTAGATTCAGCTAAATCAAAGCATTTATCCAGTATCTTTATAAATTCCGATTCATTTTTAATAAAGTGGTCAGAAGGATGTACGCACATTAAAGCATCCTGTTCTCTCTTTCTTAGCACCATAGCAGCATATCCAATACAAGGTGCAGTATTTCTGCCAATAGGTTCTAAGAGAATATTACTTTTAGGGATCTCTTCAATAACAACTTCTTTCATAATCTCTTCCTGAACTTGATTGGTTACGATTAAGGTTTGATGATAAGGTACTAAAGGATTAATACGATTAATCGTTTCATTAATCATCACATCATTACCACTTAAATTAAGCAATTGCTTAGGGGAGGCTTGCCTTGATAATGGCCAGAAACGAGTACCTCCCCCACCTGCCATAATAACTGCGAATTTTTTCATATCCTTTCCCTCCTATTTGCTATAAAATAGCTTGTCTTTGTAAAGACAAGCTATTAACAATAAGCTACCATACTATTTTTAGTAAGCATTCTTATTAATAAATCCTTTAAATATCGTCATAAAAATAATTTTTATATCAAACCATAAACTCCAATTTTGAATATAATAATTATCACACTTAATCCTTTCTTCTATTGATGTATCTCCTCGCCATCCATTCACTTGTGCCCATCCTGTAATTCCTGCCTTTGCATAATGTCTAAGCATATACTCTGGAATTTCTTCCTTAAATTTATTTACCCAATAAGGTCTCTCGGGTCGAGGTCCTACAATAGTCATGTCTCCTAACAAAACATTAAAGAACTGAGGTAATTCATCTAAACTAGTTTTACGTATAAATGATCCAAATTTTGTCTTTCTAGGATCATTTTCAGTAGTCCATTGCAATTTTTCTTTATTCGGATCTTCTACTCTCATTGATCTAAATTTTAACATATTAAAGGTCTTATTATTTAATCCAACTCTCTCTTGCTTGAAAAATATAGGACCTGGCGAAGAAAGTTTCACTCCAATAGCAATAAAAATCATAATAGGAGAAGTAATCAAAATAGCCGTAAGTGAAAAAACAATATCAAAAGCCCTTTTAACAGCTCTATTTAAAACTGAGTCTAGAGGTACTCCTCTAATAGTTAATATAGGTAATCCATCTAAGTCTTCTACAGATGTACTAAGCTTCAAAAATTCATAATAACCAGGTATAATTTTTATTCTCACACCTTCTTTATCACACATTTTCAAAATATCTTTTAAATCTTTTGATTCCTCTATATGCAAGGCAATAACCACTTCATCAAAGTGATGCTTATTTTGCAAATCATAAAAATCTTTAAGCGTCCCTAAGACATTTACATTTCTTATTCTCTTTCCCACTGATTCTTTATTGTTAGATAAAACCCCAATTGTTTTATAACCCCAAGAAGAATACTCTTTAATAGTATCTAGGTACATTTCGGCTAATTTCCCTGTACCTATAACTAAAATTTTTCTAACACTCTTCCCCTTAGCATATTCTATATGAAGAATTTTTCTATAGATTCCCCGAAGAATTGTACTATATAAAATATTAAAGATAATAAAGAAGAATAAAATAAATCTTGAAAAAATCCACCCTGTCTTTGCTATGAAAGTAATACTCATAAGTACAACAGCACCTATAATATTCGCAATGAATAATTTTCCGATATGATTAAATACATCAATTTCAATTTCTGCTTTATAAAGTTTAAATATATAATAAATAAAAACAAATAAAGGTATAACTAGTGTAAGTATCTCATAATAATGTCCATGTGCAACCAACGCATAGTCCTTTTCAAAAAAATATGGATTAGTTCTCATCCATACACCAGTAACATCGGCTAAGATAATTGATAAAATATCTAAACATAATAATATAAATATATGAATCAATTTCTTTTGTTTAATCATAAAATCCCCCACTTTACAACAATTTAGCATCAATTTTTTAAATCTCTCAATTATTTCATTATAACATGAATTAAATTCAATTTTCAACGTCTACACTAAACCATCCTAAATTTATGCCATTTTTCCCATCATTGGTACAAAGTCTATGCGTTTTTCCATCAGATGCCAATTGTTCCCAAAGCCAAAATCCAAAATTAACATTATATTCTCCAGGTAAAAGTTCACGAATATACGTATGAACATAGGTTTCGCCAGGCTCCCAACTTGTAGTAGGAATTTCTAAACCATGGTCTGCGTTAATATATCCATGTTTTAATAACTCTTTAGGAATTGTATTAATATCATCGACATGAATATGCATCCAAAATACATAATCCCACTCCATTTTCTCTAAACACTCAAATGTAAAATCAAACTTTACTTTATTATTTTCCAATTTTGTAATCTTAGTTCCTTTGTATACAACTTTATCTCCTAAGATTACTTGTTCCTCCGTTGGCTGTGTTCCATTTTTAAAAATTCTCCTTTTATCTTTTACTTTCTTCTGTGTCTCTTCATCAACAAGCTTATATTCTCGTTGGTATTTATAAAACAAACTATCTGATAACCATGAATAATCATTTAAAATAGGAATAATTTTATTTGTAGGTGTTATCACTTTTATATCTTTAATTTTTGTAGAGTTTTGTCCTATTAATTCTACGCTAATTTCATTCATATTCTCATTAACATCGAATTCCATATTGCCATAACCTATTGCCTCATCATATTCAACGCTATTTAATAAGCCATCTTTTAAATCATTATTGTAAATTTTTAGCTTCATAGATTCATTATTATTAATATTTTTTGTATTTACATAATACCTTAATATATGAGTCCCTTGCTCCGTAGGCTCATACAAAAGCTTAACAGTTTTATTTGAAATATCTATGGCATCTCCTTTTAACTTTACAGCTGTATCTACAAACAATGAGTATGAAATACCTAAACAAACAATAGTACTAGCTATCGCAAGAAAAATCTTTGTTTTACTCCATCTAGTTTTTGTATTAAATAATAAATCATCTTCTAAATCAATTTTATAATTTAAAATTGAAAATAACATACCCACTATAATCCATAATGCTCTTGTATTTTCAAGATTAATAGCTAAAGATTGAACAAATATAGAAATCCATAAACTATATAATAATATTTTTATACTTTTAGATATACTTTTTGCTTTATAAAGCTTATAAAACATAATACAAAACAAACTAATAAAAACTAATAGTCCTACTATACCCATTTCTGCAAAGATTCCTGCTAACGTATTATGAGGTATTAAGTCTTTATAAAAATCCCCTTGAGTATTCCAATCAATGCCTTGAGATATTAAATATGGTTTAGAATTAAGAGAAAAATTTCCTCTACCAACTCCTAATATTGGATGTTCTAGTCCCATATATAAAGCAGATAAACTAAGAGCTTTTCGTGTTTCAAACATTCCAGTTCCTTCCAAAACATCTTGGCTTCTACCAACAAAAGTGCTATAAAAATAGCTATTAAAATAATTTGTATCAATATTAATGACTAATAAACCCAGCACAATTAATAAAGGTATAATAAGCAATACCTTTTTATATAGTCTTTTTATATTACAAAATAAATAAAATATAAAGCCTATGCTAAAACCAATAAGCCCTCCTCTTGAAAAAGTAAATACTATGCATAAAACCGTCATTACCATTGTAATAAAAGAATATATCTTCTCTATTTTTGTACTCATTAGTGTTCTATTATAAAATAATACTATAAAAAAACTAATACTAAGATATAATGCTGCTGCATTTGCATCGGTTAAAGTTCCTAAAAGTCTGCTATCATTTCCTAAAGTGTTATGCCACTTTATTATTTCTATCCCCATCCACGTGCTAATAGTTGAATATAGTCCAACTACTATAAATATCCAAAGACCTGCGATCCAAAATATAATTGTTTTTTTTAAACTTTCGTTATTTTTTTGAGAATTATATCCTACAAAATAGTAACTTGCGATAATGATGATCTTTATACCCTCATTAACAATTCCTATGACACTATTACTTTCAATAACAGGATTATATAATGCAAATATATTAGATAATATTGCAATACATAATAAATGCAAGAACCACCACCAATAAGGAAAGTTCTTCTTTAAATCAAATCTTCTAATATCTATAAAATATAAAATACTTAAAAGAATTACAAAGATATCTGATAATGCTGTATTAAATTTAAACATTCCAAAATAATCAACAATACTCATAACAGGAAAAGTTAAGATAATAGTATAAACTAAATATTGCTTAAACTTATCTATAACCATCTTTTTTCTCCTCTAATCAAATATTCAAAATTAAAATAAAAACACGCCCTATCAAGTGATGTTAGTATATAAGTGTGGACACGGAAAGTTTAACACGTTAAAATATTTATAAGAAAGGTGTGTTAAACAATGTCCAGAAACGGTACCCGTTATTCGGAAGAATTCAAACAACAGATAGTAGATTTATATAATTCAGGTAGCACAGTCAGTCACCTGAATCGTGAGTATGGTGTTTCTAATGTAACGATTTATAAGTGGATCAAAGAACTTTCTCCAGTCAAAATATCCGAAAAGGAAGAAATGACTTCTAAAGATTTCGAAAAAATGAAAAAGCGTATTGCTGAACTTGAAATGGAGAATGAAATATTAAAAAAAGCTACCGCCATATTCGCAAGAAAACGATAGAAGAAATCGTTACCTTCATCGAAAAATATAAATCAATATATACCGTAAAACTTATATGCAAAGCCTTAAAATTTCCTAGAAGTACTTATTATAAGGCTTTAATTCGAGTACCTTCAAAACGCCAGCAAGAAGCGGAAAGGTTAAAAGCTGTAATTAAAAAGATTTGGGTTGAAAGCAAATCTCGTTATGGTGCTCCTAAAATTCATCGTCTTTTAACGGATAAAGGTGAAATAATTAGCCTAAAACGTGTCCAACGCTACATGAAAGATATGGGTATTCAATCTATAGTTGTAAAGAAGTTTCGTTATCATTCAGAAAAATCAAGTCCGGAGGAAAGAGAAAATATCTTGGACCGTGATTTTAGTACTACTAGTATTAATCAAAAATGGTGTACTGATATAACCTATATCTACACAATAAAAGATGGCTGGACATATCTTGCATCCGTCATGGACCTTTACAGTAAGAAAATCATTGGTTATGCGTATCATACTTCCATGACAGCTGAACTAGCAATTAAAGCTGTTGAAAATGCCTGTTTAAACGTTAAAAAAACAGAAGGCATAATTCTGCATAGTGATTTAGGTAGTCAATATACAAGTCAGAAATTTGAAAACTACCTTGCAACAAAACATATGATTCATTCCTTTAGTAGAAAGGGAAATCCATATGATAATGCCTGCATTGAATCCTTTCATTCTATACTAAAAAAGGAAGAAGTCAATCACCATAAATACTATGATTTCAATACTGCACGTAAAGCAGTGTTTGAATATATAGAATCCTGGTATAACAGAAAAAGGATTCATAGTGCAATAAATTACAAAACACCACAGGCTGCTCATGAAGCTGCCTGATGGTAGAAAACAAAAGTTAAACTTTTTGTGTCTACCTTATTGACACAAATCCA
>ENA-UPAD01000628-UPAD01000628.1-bioreactor-metagenome-genome-assembly--contig:-NODE-628-length-46245-cov-7.527452_pt1 | contig 46245 bp, 17 predicted proteins | sample MGYA00238179_ERZ772710 | MGnify/ENA primary metagenome ERZ772710 (study PRJEB29004, sample SAMN07631245) | bioreactor metagenome | isolation source: Switchgrass digestor | place: USA: Dartmouth...
CTTCCGCTCTTACCACTATTATTGCAGTACCCGGCAAGCTTGTAGCCTGAGTTATGGTTACAGTTGCATTTGTATCTGTTACAGTTGCTGTGACTAGCGGTATCTCTGTTGTACCGTAAGGCAGAACAATATTGTATTCTGTAGTCGAAGGATCAAATCCAGTTACAGTTACTCCGTCTATCTTCAAGTCACTCAGGCTTGCATCTGTATTAGGTGCTATCGTAAAGTTTACTTTATATGTCTTAGTCGTGACTCCATCTTCCGCTCTTACCACTATTGTTGCCGTACCCGGCAAGCTTGTAGTCTGAGTTATGGTTACAGTTGCATTAGCATCCGTTGCTGTTGCAGTAACTACAGGCACTTCCGTAGTTCCATATGGTAGAACTACATTATACTCCGTAATCGTAGGATCAAATCCAGTTATAGTTACTCCATCTATTTTCAAATCATTCAGGCTTGCGTCTGTGTTAGGTGCTATCGTAAAGTTTACTTTATATGTCTTAGTCGTGACTCCATCTTCCGCTCTTACCACTATTGTTGCAGTACCCGGCAATCCCGTTGCCTGAGTTATGGCTATAGTTGCATTAGCATCTGTTGCTGTTGCCGTAACTATAGGCACTTCCGTAGTTCCATAAGGCAGCTCTATCGTATAAGCCAAAACCTCAGGATCAAAGCCGCTTATAGCTATTCCGTTTACCCTAATATCACTCAGGTTTGCATCATTATTAGGTGCTATTGTGAAGTTGATTGTGTATGTCATGGTCGCCTTACCGTCTGCTGCCACTACAACAATTGTTGCAGTACCTGGTAATTCAGCCGGCAGGTTTATGGTTACATCTGCATTATCAGCATCCGTCGCCGTTGCCGTAATATATACCTCTGCCGTTCCATATAGCAGGACTACATTATACTCTGTGGTTGAAGGTTTAAAGCCTTCCACAGTTACTCCATTTACCTTCAAATCACTCAGGCTTGCATCCTTGTTGGGCTCAAGTATAAATCTCACTAAATATATCTGCTCTGTAATTCCATCAGCAACAACTACGTGTATTGCCGCCGTACCTGTTACACTTCCTGCTTGAGTTACTGTTACTGTAGCATTTGCATCTCTTGCCTCTGCTGTAACCATTGGTATCTCTGTTGTTCCATATGGAAGTTTCACTGTATACGCAGTAATTTCCGGACTAAAGTCTTCAATAGCCACATTATTTATCTTAATCTCCTTTAGAGTAGCATTATTGCTGCGTGCTACATTGAAGAATATTGTATAAGTATTCTTGTTTATACCATCTTCCGCTGTAACAACGACAACAGCCATTCCGTTGGCAGTAGCAGCCTGAGTTATCTTCACACCCGCTTTGCTGTCGCTGGCAATTGCGCTTATCACAGGAGCTGCAATTGTTCCTGAAGGAAGAGTTACATTATAGATAAATACATCCGGTGCAAAGTTTTGAATCATCTGCCCGTCAACCATAAGTGCGCTCAAGGTGGCATCATTGCTATAATTAGGACCTGTCCCGGTTATTACTACCTGCCGCGCAGCTGTCGGTTCACCGTATGTTCCCAGGAGATTTATCGATTTGGCTTTTATCTCGTAAGTACCTGGCTTGAACAATAACAGGCTTGCATTGAATTCACCGTCTTTTCCAACCGGCAATAACGCCGCCGCTGCTTCATCTATCAGGATGCACACCAACGGGGTGCCGTTAACTTTTCCCTCTACTTTAATAATATTGGGAGTTGCAGGCTCCGGATCATGCACTATGAATTCATATGGGGATTCAGGCACCGAGGTATCCAGGACAAAGACAATTGGATAAGTAAATGTCAGCTTATTATAAACCGGTTTTCCTGATTCACCATCGGTCCAACCTTCAACTATCCAGGAAGCTCCAGGGATATTTGCCGGGAAACTGCCGGTAAGACTACACAATCCCGGATTAAGATTAGTACCTTCAATTGTTATGGAAACAGTTCCCTCGTATTTACCGTCCGGTATATTCTCCGGTACATCTATCTGTCCGATTATTGTAGTTCCGCCACCTGCAGGCAGATACACGGGCAAATCGGTTCCGTCCTTGCCAGTGAAGGTTATGACATCAGCGTGTATGGTATTCCCGTTTTCGCCTGTAAGATCACTGATTGAGTAACTGATATTGTCAATACCGTACCTGTTTCCGGTTTCGAAAATCTGTATCCTGAATGCGGCCTCCCTTTTCCCGCTATAAACCTCTTCCTGGACAGCAATGCCAGGGACAGTGCCCAAATCCGGAATCTCCAGGACACCGACTGTATAATAGGTATCCGGCGCATCTTCCGGCACCGATACATTGACCGTGTACGTGCCTCCTGCAGGATTCACGATCCTTACAAAGTCATAGGAATTGTACAGGCTGCCTGCCTGGGCATTGCTTATATTGTTAACTAACGTGCCATCGTCCGTATTAAGAGCGGCGGAGATACTATTACCATCCGGGCCGGTAATACTCCATTCCAGGCTGGCACCAGGTTGTGCCGCAAGGAACAGCCGCAATTCGCCTGCAGATCTGGAAACGTTAAACTCCTGTCTATCATGTTCACCGGCTCCTATCTCCCTGCCCAGGGGCTGGGACGTCTTGTAAGCTGCGCGGACGGCATCTGTTTCTGAACGGGAACCGGCAAAGAAGTAACTCAGGTAAGGCCCATGTGTCCCCCCGATGGACATTGTCGCCGGCTCAGAAACATCAAACAATACAGCACCAAAATATCCGCCTGCATCAACCATCGCCGCCCTGGGGATTATGAAAGGAATACTGATGAATGCGGTTTGCCCGGGCAGTATTGATACAGCTTCTCCGTCGTTTGAGCTGACCTGTCCTCTGGAATCAAATATAAGCAGGTAAGGAGCCACATCCAGCGTCCCGGTATGATCGTTCCTGATAACCAACAGCGCATTGCCTTCGGCAACATTACCATTTTCCATGCCCACATCGGGAATGCTGAAACTCTCCACCGTTAAAGGCAGGGGCGGGTCGATTTTACGCCATCTGTCAACAGCTTCGAGTACATTCAGAACTGTTTGCGCCACACTTACTTCATAGCTAAGGGTGTTGCCGATTACCAGGTAGTTGTATGCCATTTGCTCTCCCACCGCTGCATTGATTGCTCCTTGCCGTTGTGCAAGAGAACTCTCCCACTGCCCAAGGGCATCATCATAATAGCTGTTCACATAATCAAGTGACGAACTTATTACGGTACCTGTGGTCAGTCCTCCCAACATATTTGTCATCATGCTGGTAAGCATACCCGCAGTCCTGAGTGTTTCTATCTGGTAACGTTCTTCAAGCAGGCTGGAGCTGCTTGCCAGTGTCATGTAGAACTCGTTCTGGGCCCGGTAAGTTTCCCCAAGGTTGTATTTCACAGGTACAATGTTATCCTCGTAACCGTCATAGAGCCAAAGGTTGGGGTAATTACCCAGTTTCCACCCGTTTTCAAGTTTTGTATTGACACTCTTCAGGTAGTTTATCAATACTTCTGTCGGGTAGTAAGAAGGTGTATCAGCAGGGTGGTCATATACATCGAGTATCGCCCTGGCTTCATCAAGCAGCTCTGTGACCTTTTTCTGCATTTCAAAAATATTGAATTTCTCAGCTTCTTCTACTTCCCGTCTTATTTCAAGTACCATCCGTTCCGTGGATTCGGGTATGAAGCTCCCGCCGTCACCGGCAAGAGAATCCCTGCTTACGTCCGCATAGAATGGAAGGTATTTGATTGCCTCGGTAAGCACCCGCTTAGGTCTCATTACTGAGTCAATTTCCTGCAGTTCCCCGATAAAGTCATCCATTTCTTCTTTTGGTATTTCCCACCCTCCAGTTAATGCATATATCTTATTCACAAATTCCTGCAGAAGCTGTCCCAATGCATTAAGATCGGATACTTGCGTACGGGCATCAGCAGCAAGCTTACCAAGGGACTCTGCCCATTCAGGCAGGATTTCACAAACCGCGGTCAATTCCTTTACATCTGCGAAAGCGTTTACTACGTCATGTAACTTACCCAAATTCGGAGCCCCAATGTCAATAATCTCGGGGTCAATTTTCATGTCTTTCAGATACCCTTCTATCGTTGAGACCCGGGTCTTCAGTTCCTCCAGTTCCAATTGCCGTTCATAACGTGCCTTAACCATCTTCAAAGGTTCATTGGCGAATAGAGTCCTTTCAAGATAGACTTGCCTGAGCTTTTCCAGTACAGGTCTGACTTGTTCATTTGCCTTTTGTATGGCAGCTGATAAAGCACTCTCTGCCAGAATCTGGTTCTCCTTGGCAGATTTAAACAAATCTTTGCCTAGATCGATCCACACTTCCCTTTGTTCACCTGTATGCATTTCAGCGGAACTAAAAGCAACTCCTGCCTCTTCTAGATAATAATCCGCTTCTTCCATGTACGCGAGGAAGTCTTCCCCCTCTTTCTCCCAATCAAAATCGATATAGAAACTGTTATCTAAACGCTCAAGAAGGCTATCCATTTCCTTTTTCGCTGCCCTTGCGGCTACAACGCTTTTACTGGTTGCAGAAGGTATTTCCTTTTTGATTTTATCTATTTCCTCTTCCAGTTGGGCAATCTCATTTTTTAACTCCTTTCTCTTGGAAAGGTAATAGGCAATTAAAGCCCTATCATCCCATGTCATGCCATATATTGCTTCAATTGCGGGCAGGACTTTTGATGCTTTTTCAGGATATGATTTGATGAGTGATTGCATATTAGATATAAGAGCATCCATGACGGAATCCCAAATAACGCTGTCTTTATTGGATAATTTAAGCATCAGTTTAAACAGGATACCATCTTCGGGTCCCTCATAGCCTATCAGGTCCGGGTCTATTTCTATTGGTTTGGACTCTTTTTTATCTTTATCGTCTGGCTTTTTAATACCGGGTATTTGTATATCATCATCATAGGAGGGATCTCTCTGCCAGAAATCCCAAATCGTTCCTGTTTTGGGCATGTATTTCTGAACAAAATTTGTTAGGCTGAAAAACGCCTTCATGTGGTCCAGCATAGCGCCCCAGTAAGCGACTGCCGCCTGCTGCCGCGCAAAGTCGTAGGCATCAACTACGACCCCACCCAGGTCACTTCCTGATCTCTCCAGAATTTTATGGAGGTTCTCTTCCAGCCTGTCAATTTCATTTCTTAGTTCGTCAAAATCACTGTAGTAAGTCCTCTGCATGGTGAGAGGCACGGCAATAATATTCGGATTGGTTACGCTCCTTCTTGTTTCCACGGTAATGGTAGGCAGTTTAGTGAAATTCTCCAACCCAGTTCCCATAATAGTGAATTTACCTGCCACTGTTTCACCTGGCGGGATATCTCCAAGATTCAGAGATCCTGCTCCCTGCCTTTCACCTGCATGGTCTGAATATGCGGAAAGCACTTGGATTATCTGCCCTTCGCCCATACCCGGAATGGAGGGCATTCCTAAAGTTACATTGCGGGCAGTTCCTTCACCTGCATTTGTAGCTTTTACTATAAGGTCGTACATATCTCCTTCCTTTTTCTCCAGTGCATAGCTGACAAACAGTTTAGGCTGTGGCTCTATCCTTATCCGCTGTCCCCTTGTGTAACCCCGGTACTCCTGACCGTCAAGGATAAATGTGTAACAAATATATACAGTATAAGTGCCTCCTTCCTGAATGAATTCGGCGAGTTCCAGCAGCTTGCTGTCCAGTTCATCATTGAACATCCTGGTTTCAGCAAGTCCCGGATCCGCATTAAGCTGCCACATTACCGAAAGTTCGCTTTCAGGCAGGAGCGTCCAGTTATATACTCCGTTTCCTGTTTTGTCGTCATATTCTCCTTCCGGCACATCCGGTCCACCAGGTTCTCCAGAATCGGAACTTACAGTTTTTCTGTTTATTGCTATTATAGGTTTAATATTAAACCTGTTGTTATAAATTCTGGCACCTTCTGACAACTTGCCGTTCTCGTCCATGGTTCCGTCGGTCACAATTACTTCCAGATTAATGTTTTCCAATAGTTTGTATTTGGACGGATTAAACAGGTTGAATTCGGCGGTAAATACTTCCTGATCGGTAGCTATTTCCTGAGAGAATGAAAGTTCACCCAGGGCCGGTCCGATCTGCTCAGGTTTTTCAGAAGGAACCGAACTTATTGATGCAAGGAAATTCTTACTGAAGTACCTGAAGTCTCCTGTAGCCTGATCCAATGTCTGCCAAATTCTGAGTTGCTGTTTTGTAGGAGGATACCACGGATAGGTTCTCTTTTTCTTCACCGGCGGTGTTTTGGATTGTTTCGTAAATGCTGCCATAACTTTTGTTTCCTGCTTGTCATCGGCAGGTACTGCTACATTCATGGCATCGTGAGGCTGATAATGGAGACGCACCGGTACTTCGTAAGATATGCTTTCCCATTCACCGTTGGTTGTAAATCGGTTTCCGGTAAATTGTATTTTAAAATCAAAGATAAAGTTGTCTCCATAGAATTTAGGTATTCTGTTATCAGGAATATATGGTTGGGCAACAGTCTTTTTAGGTACTATATGATAATGGTATATACCCGTTTGCTCGTCATAATCCAGCCTAAGTACAGTATGATTATATCCTAGTGTCTTTTCCCATGCAGCAATTCTCTCAGGGGTAGTTCCTTCAGGGAAAACAACCTGATAATCCCACTCTGTCTCCATAAGCTGAATATCCGCAGGGTCATAGAATTTGTTCAGGTCTACATCCCAGTATATCTCCTCGGCAGCTTCAGGTCCAAACTCGCCAAGGCTGAGCACGGAAGTTCCGCCAATCTGATTCTTTAACCTCAACCTGATGGAGCCTTCCGGAAGTACTTCATCCTGATCGATTATTCTGGCTTCTACATCATAGACACTGCCTTCTGTTGATGGATTTCTAACAGCAAAATTGTTACCTGCCTCAGATAGCTGGTAAGAATACCAGAATTCCGATCCCGGATAGTTTGCCACCAAACTGGGTATAGGTGCAGCCGGAGGCATATTTGCCCTAAGCACGGCTTCTTGATAATCTCCACCCATAACAATGGCTGATTGAGTTTCGCTTAGTGTCCGGTAATCATAGCTGAGAGCGAAAGGTATTTTTTCCATTTGCACGGGTAACGGCTCCAGATCAATAAGTGCCGGTACTTCCAGGGTCATCTGTATATCCTTGTGATAAGGGGCTTTGGCTGTCAAGGTATAAGTTCCGGCCTGTATATTCATAAATGTAACTGTGCCATCAAAGAGAGCTGTTCCCCTGTGGACAGTGGGAGCCGCAGGCTGCTCACCCGGTGTTGAGTGAGGCCCGTAAAGACTTACAGCCGCTTCAGGAATAGGAATATAATCCTGATCCACCATCTGCAGTACGATAGTACCTACCTTTTCCGGACCTACATATATTTTTAACGGTACTTTAGCCTCTCCTGCATTGGATGTAATTGTTATTTCATCATTATAATATCCCGGCGCTACCTGTATCTCAGGTGTAATGGTTACCAGAATACTTGCCAAAGTATTTTCATCCCTGATGGTTCTACCTTTAATCGGCAGAACTAATTCCGTACCGCTGGCGCTGATTGTAACCCAAGGTAATTTAGCAGGTGGCGACACCTGTATATCAACAATTGGGGCAGTACCTATGTTTGCCACATGAATAATCTTAGTTGAAGTCTCTCCCGGTCTTAAAGCTGCAGCAATACTATTTCTGTTCTGTTCACCATTTACATCAATTCTGTACTTAGGTACAGCTTCCTCCACTATGACTTTTACAGTCATGTTGGTATAATATCCTTCCTGGGTTTGAACCGTAAATACTGCCTCGTACTCACCGGGTTCGACATCTGCGGCAGCACTCAGTTCCAGGGTAAAGAATTGCTGACTGCCGGGTCCAAGAAGCTCAGGAATATTTCCGGTAAATACCCCGTCGAGGGCGGCACCCTCAGGGAACCGGGAGCTGAACTCAAATCCGCTGAGGTTTATTGTGCCCACATTGATAAGTGATACTTCCTGCTTGACCGTATATCCCTGGGTGACCTTTATTTCTTCCGGCAGAGCAAGGTAAGGACCTTCAACATAGAATACTTTTGATTTGCTTGCCTTTTCCGCGCCTTCAACATTAGCGAATGCAGTAAGTGAATATGTTCCTCCGTATCCATATGGAAGGAGCAGGCTGGATCTAAATCTTCCTTCCTCATCAGATACAAGAGGTACAAGCCTGTCTTCATCTTCGATATATTCACTGTCGCATATAAACTCTTCTTCTCCGATTACTCTAAGCACAACAGGTATCCCTGCCAGCGGATTCCCTTCAGTATCAGTTACCCGACCGTTCATCACTATCGGCTCATCTACGTTATAGTTTATTTTTTCTATATCAACTGTCACTGAATAATCCTGTACCAGCTTGAAGGAAATAGCCGAGGCTACCTCTTCCTCTCCCCTCTGTGCAATCACATATGCCCAATAGCTTCCGGGAGTTAATCCGTCTCCTGTTAACATCGGATCTATTTCTACGGCAAATGCTCCTTCGAGAGAGTCATAGGTCATGTCGCCCTCCCAAAGAGGTTCACCCTGGGGAACACCTTCAACTACATTTTCAAAACCGTATATTTGTATAGCTGCCGAAACACCGTTTTCCGGTCCTAAAAGCTTCCAGGGTTCATCCGTTGATCTGCTGAGAAGCTTGAACACAGGTTTCTCTGCAACTGTCCAGGTTTCTCTTTCACTCCATCCATCTATTTCAAGGGCACCTATAACAGTATAAACAGTGTTAAAGTTTGCGTTTTCCCGATTAGCCAGGTTTACCGCACCATTCACATCTGCATAAACTGCCAGCCTGTAATGGGGGCTTGTGGGCAAAGCTTCAGCTTTCCACTGAATTGTACCAACTGTTGTCTCACCCTGCTGGAGTCCGTTGGTTGTAACAAAGGAACCCACCTGTTTTTCATTTACAAACAGTGCCGTTGTAAACCCGATATTGATGGGCGCTTCTCCGGTATTTTTCAAGCGGACGGTTGTAGTCAGTGTATCTCCATACCTTGCCGTACCGGACGCCGGATCCGTTTCCACACTCTCAACCGTCAATTCCGGAAGCTTTACGTACATTTCAGGTGTTTCCGCTTCATACATGTTATTTTCTTCATCTGTTTCCTTTATAACATCCCGCTCGTCAATAATTGCCCTGACTTCATTAATTCCCGGTTGAGGTCTGTTCCATACGAAAGCAATACTTGCTTCCTGTTTAGCTCCCAACTCTCCTATTTCCCGGATACCTAGATACTGTCCACCCGCATAGAATGTTACAGCAACCGGGCCGTTCGTAGAAGTCCCTCCGTTATTTACCACATTCGCCAGTATCACCAGAGGCTGCCCGTGCCTTAAGACTCCGTTATTAGGACTGAAGGCCATGTTCTTTATGGTTATATCCGGATAAACAAGACTTATATCCGGAGTTTCAATTTCAAGGGCATTATCCGTATTATCAAGTTCAACCAGATGCGGAATAGGAGAGTCGGCAACCACCGTGATCGTATGGACACCGGGCTCAGTTACCCTCCAGTCAAGTCCTACCACTACCTTGTTTGAATCAGGGTTGCATGACAACTGGGGCACTCTTTGAGCCCTGACCATCTCTCCATCGATGAAGAAAGCTACATTAAAGCTTTCCGCATCCGCGGTGCCGTCATTCTCTATTTCAGCGGTAATGGTTACAATGTCATTCCAGCCGCTCCTTCCGGTTATCGGTCCTCCCCAATTGATGCTGTTCACCTTCAGATTGGGGAAATAGGCATGATCCGTATCAAGCGGAATACTTCTCTGGTTATTCTCAAAATCAGCTTCATCCACCGGATGGCCAAAGTCGTTGGCTTTAATGGTGAACATGTGATTGCCGGGAGTATTCATCCAGGTGAATGAAACATTCTTGGACTCACCCGGAGCAATAGGTTCCATTATACGCACATAATTCTGATATTTATAATCAACATAGAAACTTACAAGGAACGGCTTATCGGTTGTTGCATAGCCGCCGTTATATATGGTACCGGTGACAGTAACAACTTCCCCTTCTTCCGGACTCTCAGGTGAAATCCAAATGTTCGTCACTCTCAAATCCGCTCTGGTTTCACGTACCGTAATCTGCATTTCCGCCGTACTCGAAGCCCAGTTGTTGTCTGTTACGGTTACCTTGACTTTATATGTTCCCGAGTTCAGATACTTGTGAGTAGGCGTCAGACCGGATGCCGACTCACCGTCTCCGAAATCCCAGATTGCATTCACTATATATCCGTCTTTATCATAAGAACGTGTACCGTCAAAACGGGTTGGTGTCAATACATCTGTTGAGAAGTCTACTCCGGCATCGGCATATGGGCGGTAATTCACCTGCATACGCTTTTCTCCGCTCGCTTCCGGTGAATCATTATCCCTGATCCGGGCAATTATCTTGTAATTGCCTCCTTCTTCCGATCTCCACTCTATATAAATGTATTTATGGTGCAAAGGCTCCAAACTATAGTTACCCTGCCCGATCTTTATCTCCTGGTCGGAACCTTCTCTTACTATGAAGAAATCTACTGTACCGAATTCGCTGTCGCTACCGGTATTATAGACACATGCCCTGATAGACACTATATCACCTTCGTCAGGAAGATGACCTATATCATACCAGACCAGGTATCTGTCTCTCTCCCAATCGCTGGCAGATTCAGTGAATGCCCACTGTGCGTATTCCACTGCAGTAATCTGAGCACCGCTTCTAAAGTCTATAAGATATGAACAATGATAGTATTGTTCCTCATCCCTTGGAACTTCATCCACAATATACAGGTTACCGTTGGCCTTCCAGACATTGTTGTAGCTGAGAGTAGCATTCAGGTCTTCATTTCCCTCTACAATTCTCTGGACAGAACGAATGGAAACACCCGGGAGAGGATCTTTTAACAGCAGCACCTGATAGCGTGGAGTATCCGGTGCCATTGGATCTCCTTCCGGAACAGGCACCCTGAACATAAGGGTCCGGTCATGGGTCTCCGGCTGCTTGGTAACCTCCAATGATTCAGGTACATATATAGGCAGCCTTATGCCATACTTCATATTAATCAGGTAACTCGGGAATCCTGTATATCCTTCATCAATCAGTGTCAATGCCATATCCGGATCCACAGCATCGGCAAAGAGATTGTCTTTACCTATTATTTCCGTAGTTACTCCTACAATCAGAGGATTCAGCTGCACACCTTTATAATCCCTGTGGCTTAATGTAGCAGTAAATTCACGGAATTCTCCCTTGGGAGGTTTTTCGTAATCCTGGGTGTCCTCGTAAGAAGTCCAATTTACAATCCAATAGCCTCCTACCTCGCTATGAGGTGGAATGTCACCCAAGGTGAGCTTAAATCCTCCCCCATTATAGGACCCGAAAGACGTGCCTATTATCCTGATGTCTGCCATGACACCAGCCTGATTGGATTCAATTTTTATTTGTCCGGAATTTATGGTCAAATTCCTGCCCCAGCCGTCTCCGATGTTTTCCGCAATTACCCCGAGCCTGAAGGGTTCTCCGGCAATGACTTCTTTCGGCAGGTAGTAGTGGAGTTTGATCCTGGGCTGGGGAACAATGGTGATTTCCTCAGACTGGGTCTGGGTTTCTATATAACGCCCGTCAATATAATATGAAATAATTGCCTTTGCAAGATAAACCTGGCCGTCAGGGTCGGTGCCTCCCAGGCCTTCCCCGGGTATCAGCTGCCAGTCGGCCACCAGGGCTTTCCCGGGGCTTAGGGAATCTGAGCCGTCTATAGCTGTCATACCCGTAAGTCCGGTAGGAATAATAAACATATTATCTGTTACTTCCCTGCCGTCCAAATCGGTAATAACCACCCGTACGGATAAATTCTCAAGTGCTTTGGTTCCATAGCCGTTTGTAATTCTCAGTGTGGCATTAAATGCCTGTCTTTCCAAAGTGGCTTTCTGATCAATGGTAAGTGTCATTACTTCATATACTCCGGCGCTTTCGCCACCTGTGCCGCCGCCCCCGCCGCCATCGGTTCCGGGGCCGCCGCCGGTAATTTTCATTCCGCCGCCCATGGATAACTCCATCACTACGGATTCTTCTGACTCAAATGTTTTGACCTCCACTTTCACTACCTGCGGCGTAGGATTGTACATTGGTATTTTAGCCGAAATCCCCTCCGGCGGGTCGATGGGCAGACCGGTATCAGGATCAAAGCTCACGTAATTTCCATAGAATCTTATATAGTTCAAAGCTTCTCCATTATCGGTCATTAAAATATAGCGTCCTGGTGCCACCCTGATTTTTATTTTTGCGCTTTCGTGGGGTGCCAGATCTCCGATATAACCGCCTCCCACAATACTAATACCTGTATCGGTAAAGTTTTCACGTTCCACCTCGGCTACAACGTCAGTAATAGTTATAAGACTGAGATTGACAATTGTAGCCTCAAGAATCATTGCCTCTTCTACCTGAGTAGGTATGGTAATCCATGGCGGCATTATACCGAACTTTGGCTTAGGCAGGTTTGCTCCGAATACCATCTTTAACTGTATATCATACTCATCGGAAATAGTTGTCGGTGTTACCGTCCACTCTATTTTAACCGGTTCATTTTCCACTGTAACCGTAACCAGAGATGCTTCCGATGCAGGCATGATCTGGGTCTCTCCGTTCAATGTCCTTGTAGCAAGGGATCTTACAATATATTTGTAGTCTCCAATAGGTTTATCAATAAATACGGCAATTCCGTTTTCATCAGTCCGGGCCATGAAATTATGGTAGTATACCGACTCCTTACCGCCAACAATCCTGATTAAAGGTTCTTTTCCTATCAGGGTCACTTCCGCATTGGCGACTCTGACTCCGCCTTCATCCTGTACCAGGAATGTCAGTGAACCGGTGTTGGCAGTCGTGATTTCCACTCCGATGTCCATGGATACACTGTATTTTCCGTCTGTCAGTGTTATCTTGTCTTGATAGTATCCAAGAGGTGTATTCTCAGGAGGCGAAATCAGAATATCAAAGGTGGTCCATTCACCCGGCTCCAATTCCGTGTCACCCAATCCCTGAGCTATTACCCATGGTAATGATGCCGGCGGCACTATTCTTACATCCGTCATCCTGCCCAGACCTTTATTGGTAAGTTTAACGGTGCGCACCAGGCTTTTGCCCGGATTTGTAGCCAATGGCAAAGAATATGTATCCAATACAGGGAAAGGAACTGCCGGTCTCAAAAGCAGTTTAATATTTGCAGTTGCTTCGGCACCTTCCGCCGTAGAGAATTTAACCTGGTATTCCGCCGTATCACTTACTTCAAGGGGAGCATTTACATTTAAAACCACACTTGCAGATGATTCTGCAGGAATATTACTACCAAGGGTTGAAGTATCCAGGGTTGCCCGCACATTGCTCCCCGGAGTAAGATCTATTAACTGGGCTGTAAGTCCTGTAACGGCTTTGCCGATTGTGGGGTTATACACCTCAATTACCACAGGAAATTGAGAATTCTTTGAAGCTACCAGAGTCAGGTTGGATGGTCTGGTGTACAAGCCCCAAACGGTAAAGCTGGTGTATCCGCAAGACACTTGATCTACCGTTATCTGTGCGAAATAATCTCCCGGTGCGAACATTTTTGAGTACTCGAATCTCCCGTCTACATCCACTTCAACGGGATATTCGGTATTATCAATTTTTATAGCTGCCGTGGAAATATTTGATGCCGGTGTACCATCCTTATAACGCAATACTCCGCTGAATTTAACATATTCTCCACGTTGATATTCATCCTTTTCAGTACTTATTATGCCAATCAACTCCCGGATGATCATAATATCAACATCCCGGGTCACGGCTTCAATTCCGTCGGTTCCTTCCACAATAAGGGTGTACATACCGGTTTCCAGTCGTAAAACAGGTATTTCTCCCTTAAATATCCTCTTAATGGGATCAAATCCTAAATATCCTGTAATCGTTTCAGCATTTTCATTAGCAGGTTCCAAAGTATAAGTAACGCTGGCACCGTCTTCAGGCCCCAGATTTTTCTTAGGGTTGCTGCCCAGGTGTAAATCAGCTGTTACCGGGATAAAATCGTTGCCTGTAGTATAAATGGCATATCCTAAATCAGGTTCCTCCTTTGGAGATGTAACATTCATCATTAAGGCATCTTCTATTTCAAAGGTTCTTTCCCATGTGCGTCTTGTGTCCGGGCCGGGAGGACTTAATGTCAGTTTGTTTTCGTCATCAATTACAACTTTTATAGTATGAGTTCCCACCAGACTTAATGGATAATTTATTCCCACAATGGCGGTGCTGTGTCCTCTTAAACCTTCCACCCGCCGTCCGGTTACTTTTTGATTATCCACATATAGAGAAACATTAAAGCTGTCAAAAACAGTGGCTACACTCTGATTGCTTACCCGGACTATAAAACTTACGGACCTGCCATACTTTAAAGTTAAAGGCGACCAGGTAATATCGGATATGGTCAGATCTGGATAAATAAGTTCCAGTTCCGGAGTTTCAGCCTTCCTTACCGCTCCATATTCACCTTCACATACAGTGCCCTGAGAATCGGCAATTACTTGTATTGTATGCACACCCGGGGTAACCGGCCAGCGTACCCAGAGTTCCTTTTCTTCACCTGCTGCCAGCCTATCCACAGGCAGGCTCTTTATCAGGCTTCCGTCTACCAGGAAATCCACCCAGAAGCGATGAGTTATATCCAATGTGCTTATATTTGCAACTTTAGTTTCAATTGTCAGGGAAGTTCCGTCGGTAAGAACTGTTTCCACCGGTCTCCATGTAATATCACCTATGGCCAGTTTAGGATAGCTTACTGAGAACTCAGGTGTCTTAACCGACATGGAATTGTTATTAGTTACCAGTTCAGCCAGAGCAGGAACAGGGTCATCTGCTTTTACAGTAATTGTGTGGCTGCCGGAGAGAGGTTTCATAACAAAAGTGATGTCCTGAGAGCTTCCCGGCGCCAGGTAATTGACATGCTGTTTGGCCTGCCATTCACCGTCTATATACAGTGAAACAAAGAATCTTTCGGCTGCACTGCTCCCTTTATTGGTGATCCTTGCACGATATACAAAAGGATCCTCACTGGAAAGATCAAGAAGGTCATCCGGAGCCCAGCTTACGGAAACTACTTCCACATCAGGGAAATTCACTGCCTGGGAACTTAAAGCACATGTTTTATAGTTATTATCAAGACTTGATTCCTTCAAGTTATCCAAAAGATCGTTGGCTACAACCTTCAAAACATGGATACCGGGCGTTGCAATCCAGCTGAAGGGCACATTAACCGTCTGCCCCACCTCAAGATGCTGCTCTACTTTACGGTATCCCATGTATTTACCGTCAATATAGAAACCTACCAAAAAGCCCATATTGGCAGTCCCGTAACCCTGATTTCCTATAGTGGCATTGATTTGTACCACATCTCCCTCCACAGGGTCCTTAGGACTCCAGGAAATATCGGTGACAATCAGGTCAGGGCGGTTTTCACTGACACTGATTGTGGCAGTGGCTTTTGTTTCACAATTATCGTTATCACGTACAGTGAGCTCAATAGTATATTCTCCGGGGATTTGATACATGTGAGTGGCTGTTGAACCTTTTTTCTCAACATTGCCATCCCCTGTACGCCAGAGGTAAGATACAATATTTCCGTCATCATCCTGTGATGAGCGGCCGTCAAAGGTTACCATTTCACCTGATTTTACGGAAGCAGGTACAATAATCTCTGCCATTGGAGGTTTATTCAGCCTGAAAGACTGTACTGCCAGATTATTATTCTCGTCAATGTCTTCAGTTCCGGCATCAGTATTGACCCGGGCATATATATGAACCGGAGTGGAAAGTCCCTGGGGAACAGTCCAGTTAATAACCGCTTCCCTTGTTTCTGCCTGGCCAAGGACGATTTCTGTCCTGCCTATTTCCTCACTGTTTTCTCCTTCTCCTATTGTAAATATTACTGTACCTCTTGCCTTAGCAAAGCCCAGGTTCGTAACACTGGCTATTATTCTTGCGCTTCTGCCATAGGCAGGAGCAAGGGGATCCGCTGTCACTTCAAGCATTGCCAGATCGCTTTTTGCCGTGGGTACGGCCCCCGCCCACTGTGTAAAACCGCTTGTATTTCCTGCTCCGTCAACAGCTTTTATCATATAGTAGTATGCTTTTCCGTTGACCAAATTCAAATCACGGTATATCAGACTCTTTGTTTCGCCAATCTTTTCAAAAGTACCGTTTGGATCTTCACTCCGGAATATTTCATAGTGGTCCGTATCTTCAGCTGTACTGCGCTGCCAGGATATATCCAGTTCTCCTCCGCTCTGAGGATCTATAACTGTTACACCTGAAGGCGCATCCGGAGGAGTCCGGTCAATCAGGTATCTCATTATCAATGAATTATCTTTATTGCCATAGTTAACTGCGGTAGCCCTGAGAGCATAGTATCCCGGAGCAAGATGAGATACATCCCAGTTCAGTGTGGATGAATAAACTCTTCCATCATAAGCCGGGACAGTATCAGCTATCATATGCCAGGTCAATCCATCAGGAATAAAGGTGGAATCCCCAAGCACGCCATATTCGTAAAGGATATTCTTGATTCCTACCAAATCAGTTGCTTTTACTGATATAGAGACACTACTGTTAAACCTGCTGAATTCTGCAGGATTTAACTGGGTGATGATTGGCAGGGTCGTTTCATGCAAGGCCTGGCCGGATGCTATTTCGGATAAAACGCTCTCCCGTCCCAGATCATTTACTACAGAAACCCGGTAATAATAGACCTTGGTGGGATCACACATTTTATCCACATGAACATTGGAGGTGGTGAAATTAACGATTAATTCCCATGAGCCTCCTTCTACCATACGGTAGAGCTTATAATGGTCTACATCGGACCTGTTAACAGGTTCCCAGCTTACCACCAGCTTCCATTCTCCTGCATCCACTCTCAGGCTCTGGGGAGCTGCAGGAGGATTGTTTGCTATGGTATACTCCTGTATGCTCTCGGATGCATTGCCATTTATGTCAACAACGGTAACGCGTACCTGGCAATTTCCATCAGGATAGAGTGGTTCTTCCTCCGCTCCGGTTTCCAGGGTATTCCAGTTGAGAACTGCGTCATTCGAACCGTCTGCAGTTACCTTACCCAGCCCAATCCAATCATTCCCGCCATCTTCACCGTCTTCCTCAACACTGCGGTAAGAGAATATGTATTTACTTACCTCTGCATTATCTGTAGCATGGACGGTTATGACAACCTCTCCTCTTAAAGGTGTGCTGCTGAGAGGTTCAAATTTGTCAATTTCAGGCGGGGTAACGTCCAGACCGGGACGGAGCCGCACAATATTGGATCTGTCACTTTCATTACCCAACTCATCCACTGCGGTAACTGCATAAAAGCTGTCTTCATTAACTGGCATGCCGGTATCGGTAAAGACAATGTCTTTTGTCTGACCGACCTGCTGATAGTTACCCTCTTCGGAAGACGCTCTGTAAACTCTGTAATGATCCAGATCATCCAATAAGTTGCCAGGCTGCCATGAAAGAATTACTTTTAACTCTGATGGACTTCCGGCAAGTACAGGAGCAGCCGGTGCTGTGTTATCAACAGTAAATGACCCTGTATGCACAGTCTCATTGCCTGCTCTGTCTCTGGCAACGGCTCTGATGTAATACAATCCGTCCGGAATCTGATCGAGGGTATTCCACACAGCACTGCCCGTGGTGTTCTTCTGTATGTCAATCCATGAATCCCCGTCTTCAGAATAAGCAAAATCTATACCTGCAATACCTACATTGTCTGATGCTACAACACTTATGCTTACATTTCCGCCAACTTTGCTGCCATCTGCCGGTATAAGACCTGAAATTTCAGGTGGAGTTTCATCCGGCAGAACCGTTACTGTATCTGAGAGAACAGGCACACTTTCGTGGCCGTAGGTATCAACAGCAGTAACTTTATATGTGTAGCTTTCTCCGGCTTCTACATCTCTGTCAATGTATGTCAGAAGCTTAGTTTCCTGAAGAAGCACATATTCTCCGCCGTATGTGCTCCGGTAAAGTCTGTAAAGATCTAGATCGGCATCAACAACATTTTTCCATGATACATCAACCCTCATTTCTCCGGCTATGGCATTTATATTTTCCGGAGCCTCAGGAGGGCTGGTTCTGATATATATAATTTTAGATACGGGAACACTGACATTTCCAGCCCGGTCAAAAGCGCGGGCCATGATTTCATAATATCCGTCTGACAAAGCGGAGGTGTCCCATGAAAATGCAGCAAGAACTTTCACATTCCGGCCGCTGTTGACTATAACAGGTTCGAGCTCGTACCAGACATTGTCTTCATTGTAGGCAAATAATACTTCTTTTACCCCTATATTATCACTAACTTCAACGCTAAGCTCCAATATGTCTCCTTTACGGGAAGTTTTGAAATTGGATGCAAGCGGAGAAGTGATATCCTCAAAAGGTACTGCTTCAACTGCATCGGACAGTTGACCCAAATTCCCGTAAATATCCTCGGCAGCTACCTGATAGCGGTATTGTTTTCCTGTCTCTACATTTATATCTTTGTAAGTTGTATTTTTTATTTGATCTGCGATAAGGACATATTCGCCCCATTGTTCATCTTCATAAACCGCACGGTAAATCTTATAGTGTTTGATGTCAGTTCCTGTGACAGGCTGCCAGCTTATATTTACCTCCACCTGGCCGGGTTCTGCCTCAAGCCCTGCAGGTGCCTTCGGTATGACCACATCGGCTGTAAATTCAACCTGGGCGGATGCATTACTTGACCGGCCTCTGAGGGTAAATGTATGAATTCCCGGGTAGACGTTTTTCAAAAAGCGCCAGCTGATAACGACATTTCCGTCCACATCCGCCGCCTTGTAGGCTACAACTAAGCTGCCGTCCATGATGAGCTCGATAACCTCTCCGGGCTTGTATCCGGTACCTGTAAAAGTCAATGTTTCTCCGGGACCGGCCGTATCAGGTGACACTGTCAGAGTCACTTCGTCATGTTTGACTGTCGCTGCTGCAACCTGGGACTTTTCACTTTCATTCCCCAGATTGTCAAAAGATGAAACAGCAAAGTAAACCGTCTCACCGGGAGTAAGGTCTTCTTTGATATAATAAGTTGCGGTTTTGTCAACTGTAGCACAGTAAGCCAGGTTATCTTCACTGGTGCCAAAATATACTTTATAACCTTTCAGGTCATCAGCTGCCACCGGCTGCCAGCTGACCGTTGCCGAATACAGGCCTCCGGTAGCTTCAACACCGGTAGGAACAGGTGGTGCCATGTTATCAAATCTGTATGTTTTAATCACAGGTTCACTTGTATTGCCCACAGAGTCAAGGGCAATTGCGCGTATCAGAACATCTCCGTTGAGAGATGAAGCATCCCATCTGAAGTTTGCAGTACCCATGGTTGCAATGGTGGCAACCGGATACCAGGTATTGCCGTCTAAAGAATAGGCCAGAGTAATACTGGATAAGGCCAGATTATCAGTCGCTGTAACTGTTATACTTGGCAAGCGCCAGAACAAGGTGCCCTCTTCAGGCTCCATGCTGATAATTTCAGGTGGTTCTGAATCTGAAAGTGCAGCTGCAGCAGCTATGTTGGAATCTATACTGGTGAATCCTATATCATCAACTGCTGCAACTTTATAATAATATGTCAGGCCTGTCTGGACGCTTGTATCCTTATAGGTTGTATTGGTGCGCCCATAGACGGTATTTATGTTATTATAAGGGCCGTCAATACTGTTGGCACGATAGATACGGTATTGAGTTACATCTGTATCCTGTGGTGCCTCCCAGGACAGGTTTATTTGTGCTGTTCCATAGGTTGCTGTAAGATTCTCCGGAGGTCCGGGAGGTGTCAGGTCTACCTGATAATCAACAATTCTTTCCGCTAAATTCCCCCACCTGTCGTATACATTGTGACGTATACTCAATGAGCCGGTGGATAAGTTTTCCGCCAGTATTTCACCTCTGAAATAATATCCGTAAGTACCATTATAGTAGTATGGACCGGCCAGGGAATCCACCGGGGTCCAGTCAGACCCATTCAGGGAATAGTCCATTGTTGCCCAGGCATCTGTTGAGCCTGAATTATCGGTGAAATATACCCTGAAGGAAAAGCTGGAGGCGGTTCCGCCAATCTTTGTCTGAGCGGTTGGCTCAATCCTGGTAATGTCAGGTGCTGTTTCATCCGCTAGAGTGGTGGCGGCAATCGGCGCGCACCTGGACTTATTTCCATAATTGTCGGTAGACTCCACCAGGTAATAATAAGTGGTCAGTGCAGCTAATCCCGTATTCGTATAATAGGTTGTATTTTTGTTATAAATAGTGTAGAGCAGACTAAAGGGCCCTTCCGGATTATCACTTCGGTACACGGCGTATGCATTAGTGGATCTGAGATCCGGATCGGTTACAGGATCCCATTCCAATGTAATACTTCCGTCTCCGGGAGTATGTCTCAGATTGGTGACGGCACTTACTTCAAGGTCCAATGTCCAGGGCGTTTCAGTTATCAGGTACCCTTCGTTGCCTGCTCCGTCTACCGCCTTCACTTTTATAAGATATGAACCTGAGCTTAAGCCCTCGGTTTTCCAGTTAAAATAAATGTAATAATAATCTGTACTCTTATATAGAGTTTCTTTTGATATACCCTGAGACGACCAGGTAACACCGTTGTCAAAAGAGTATTCGGCATCCATGGATGCAACCGCTTTATTGTCGGTAGCACGCGCCTCAAACCTTACATTGGGTCCTCCTGTGGATGTTCCGCTTCCCGGGCTGTAAACTGAAATCAGGGTTACCACAGGTGGGGTCATATCATCTGCAGGTGTTGCTGAAACAATTTCAGAATCGCTGTAGTTGCCTCTTGTATCTATAAACCTAATTTTATAATAATATGTTTTGCCAACCGTTCCCGTTGTATCAATATAAGTTGTAGTTGTTCTGCTATAGATGCTTGTTAACCATGAATAAGTCCCGTCAATACTTTCCGATCTGTATACTTCATACCTGCTGAAATCGGTATCCGGTACGGCATCCCATGTTATTGTTACCGTTCCTTCTCCTACTACAGCCGTTACATTGGCTGGAGCTGAAGCATCAACATCCAGGTTTACACTGCGGTCTGTATATGAACTGTTTCCTGAATAATCTGTAGCGGTGAATCTTAGAATATACTCTCCTGAAACCAGTCCTGCGGTATTCCAGGATTGACTCCTGTAATAATAACCTGATGTGTAGGATGGCTTTCCTGAGCCAATTAGGGTCCAGGTCTCTCCACCATCAGACGAGTATTCAAATTTAAAATCCTGTAAATCTTTCGGGGAATCATCCGTTGCCCTGAATGATAATGATACACTGGGGCCTCCCACAGTTGAACCGTTGGAAACACTAACATATGTAATAGTCGGAGGTGTTACATCTGCCAGTGGTGATGCCGATACTTCATTGGAATAGCCGCTTTCATTGCCTATTCTGTCTTTGGCGGTAATTACATAATAGTAAGTAACCCCGGACTGAACATTTGTATCAGTATAACTTGTGGTATTTGTATATGTGATATACACATATCCCTCCCCCGGAGTAGTTGACTTGTATATACTGTAACGGTCAGAGGTGGCAAGATCGGATTCTGTATTTGCAGTCCAGTTAAGTGTTATTCTATCTACCGACGGAGTGGCTGTTAAATTGGAAGGGGGCGCCGGGGCAGTATTATCCAGTATCCATATCCACACAGGAGTTCCGTTCGACATATTGCCTGCACGGTCATGGGCAATGGCCCTGAATTTATAGGCTCCGTCTTCCAGCTTCCCATGGCCCTCAATATATGCTGTAGTATCCCAGTTATAATAACCATATGAATAATAGGATCCATGGGTTAGCTCATTCTCACTCATGGAGCCGATAGTATACCATGTATTTCCATCATCAGGAGATACTTGAATTTCAATAAGTTTTATTCTTGAGTTGTATCCATCCTGAGCCTCTACATAAATTGATCTTTGTTTGCCAATAGTGGAATTATTAGCAGGAGAATAACTGTAAACAGTCGGAATCTGTGTATCCAGCAATACTGTCTGCTTCCTTGTGTGAGTTCCGCTCGTATTTGAAGCAACAACCGTAATGGTGTTAAGTCCTTCTGCAAGGTTAACGGTATAGCTGAAATTCCCTTCAGCGTCTACAGGCACGCCTGTTCCGTTTACGGTAACTTCCGCACCGGGTTCTGTTTGTCCCCTTAAGGTATAGACACTGTTGTTTATTATTATGAACAGGTCATCCTCAAACTCCAGCTCCGGTCCCTGGTAATGTTCTCCGAATGTATATGCCTTTTCGCTTTGGTTGCCTAGTTTATCAATTGCATATATTGTATATCTGTACACTGTACCCGGTTGCGCCCATATATCGGTTATACTGCATTCAGGTTCATATATATACCAATAATCATAGATACTCCAGTTTTGTCCGTTGAGATATTCTTTTACAATATAATACCTATAAGCTCCAGGCATATTATCCCAGGATATATAAATTCCTTCAGGAATATTTTCAGCTTTAAAGTTTGTGGGAACATCCGGTGCTTTCCGGTCAACAGTTATTGTATGGGTGACTGAGCTTGTTATGTCTGAAACATTACAGGCCGTCGCCCTTATTTGATAGACTGTTTCTACACCGTAAGGCAGGTTCCAGTATCCACTGACACTATAATAATTGTTGCTTTTTGTGGGAGTTGTATTTCCCTCATTTAGTAAAGTCCAGTTTTCCCCGTCAGTTGACACCTCTATAATAAATATACTTAATCTCCTGGCTGTCAATAAAGGTGGCTGAATAATATCTGGTAGCGTTATTTGTCTCTTCGCCATCTACAGGTACAAATTCGTAACATACCGGCCTTTCAACAGGAATTACTCCAAACTTTGATTCAGAACCGGACGAAACATTTCCAACTCCGTCTACGGTCAGAATCCTGTATTCATATTCCAGCCCGGGTGTAACCGAAAAATTGGTGTATGTATTATCATTAATGTTATTGGCAATAGTAACCCAGGATGAAGTACTATACATGCGTCTCTGCACTATAACATGGCTGAAATCTTCGGCAGGGTTAACCCAGCTTAAAACCAGCGCAGAATTATCTGTGTCAACCTGTACTGAAAAGTCTGTCACATTCTCCGGTGGAGTTGCATCTTTACGCAATTTTATGCTTTCTGAACAGCTATTGTCAAACACATCATTCCCTACTGCCTGAATCCATATATCCCCGTCCGGCAGACTGCTCAGATTAAACCTGGTTTCCCGGTAACCTTCGTTATAATAATCACTCCAGTAAAAACCATAGTCATACGTTTTTAATGGTTCCAGGGACACCCAGTTCTCACCGTCAGTTGAATAATTGAATGAAATGCCTGTCATCTTATTTTGAGCGGCAAAAGTTGCTTCTATCGAAAAACTGTTTACATTTCCGGCATTAATGAAATTTTCATCGGTAAGATACCAACCATAAAAAGTAAAGATGTCATCTGCATTCAGTTTCCCTGAAACCGTAGGTTCGTTGGCGCTGCTATTCCAATAGTTATCATATGTAACTACTTTATAAATATAGGTTTTATAGAGAAATACGTTTGTATCGGTATATGAAGTTTCATAATTGGAATATATAGTTTTTATGCTGTTCCAGTATGGTTCTGAACCTTCACCCTCATAAACACTTTTATATATTTCTATTCGCACATATTCTTCCGCGTTTTCCCATTTAATTATCAGTGCATTGTTTTTATCATTTGGTGTTACAGTAAGATTCCTTACATTTTCCGCGACAGTTTTGACAATTAACTCTCTTTCCTCTGACAGGATATTACCGTCCGAATCTTCAGCCGTCACTTTTATATAATAAGTTCCGTCTGTTAGGAAGGACAGGTCTGCCTCAATCGCACGCATCCAGTAATTTTCATAAGTGTAATATTCCAGTCCGGTATCCCAGTGTACAAAATCATCTAATGAATACCATTCGTTCCGGTCGGAAGAATACATATATTCAATATATACAATGTCCTTTTCAGCTGCGAATGTCGAATCTATATAGAAGTATTCTCTATTAACTGAAGTGACAACTCCAAGATCAGTCACATACCAGTCTATCAAATAAATGGGATCACCTTGAATAGATCCTGTTATTGTAGGGGGATCAACCGAAGCATTTCCATATATGTCGTAGGCCACAACCATATATGTGTATTCCCGGTAAGGATACACATCATAATCAGTACAAGACGTCCCATACGTTCTTTCCACGCAATACCAATCACCATAACCATCGCCATAATCCCAATATCTTAGAACTTCTACATAGTCAGTATCTTCCGGATTAGTCCAACTCAATACCAGTCCGGTTCGTTCCTCATTAGGTGCTATAGTAAGGTTTTGAACGTTTCCGGCGACAGTTTTAACAATAAATTCTCTTTCCTCTGACAGGGTATTGCCGTCGGAGTCTTCAGCCGTCACTTTTAGATAATAAGTTCCGTCTGTTAAGGAGGACAGGTCCACCTCGATTCCCCGGTACCAATAGTTGTAATAGTCGTAATATTGCAAACCGGAATCCCAGCTTATGAGATCATCAAATGAATACCATTCGTTTTGGTCGGAAGAATACATATAATCAATGGATATGATGTCTTTTTCAGCTACAAATTCCGTTTCTATATAGAACCATTCTTTATTGTACATATTGACGACGCCATCTTCAGACAGATACCAATATGTTAAATAAATGGGCTTGCCTTCAAGAGTTCCTGTTATTGTAGGTGGATCCTCCGGAGAATTTCCATATATGTCGTAGGCCACAACCATATATGTATATTCCCGGTAAGGATACACATCATAATCGATATAAGATGTCCCCTCCGTACTGCCAAGATAATACCAATCTTCATAACCATCGCCATAATCCCAATACCTGTAAACTTCTACAAAACCGGTATCTTCAGGATTAGTCCAACTCAATACCAGCCCATAGCCTTCCTCATTAGGTGCTATAGTAAGATTTTGAACGTTTTCAGCAACTACGTCCTTAAGAACGGTTTGCTCAACAGACAAGGTGTTTTCATACTCATCAGTAGCAGTAGCTCTAAGAAAAATCTGCCCGTCGGAAAGTTTGGAAAAGTCAACTATTATCCATCTTCCCCATTGATTTTCCTCAACGTATTCCAGGCCAAAATCATTAAATATTATAGATTCATCAATATTTTGCCAGTCAGAGCCATCCAGAGAATAACTGTATTCTATTGATGTTATAGTATTCAATGACCGGAATAGAACACCAAAACCCCATCCATATCCAGCAAAATCCCAGTTTATTACTCCGTCATTATCCATGTACCAGTCAACCAAAATTATTGGTTCTTCGCTATTTAGAATACCAAATGATTGAATGCCGGTTGATTCGGCAAATGGTGAATCCACGCCATCATCACTTGATTGGGGAAGTGGCGGGGCTTCGCTGTCATCATTTGTTTCAGGGAGTGACTGTTCTTCGTTGCTATCATTAGATTCAGCATGTGACTGGTCTTCGCCTTCCCTTGAATCAGGAAGTGCCGGCTCTCCGCCGTCATTGTTTGGTTCAGGAATTGTTGAATCTTCACCGCTATCATTAGATTCAGCATGTGACTGGTCTTCGCCTTCATTTAAATCGGGAAGTGATAGGTCTTTGTCTCCATAATTTAATTCAGTAATTAGTTCAGTAATTGCCGAGTATTCGCCACCATCATTTGATTCAGTAAATGACGAATCTTCGTTGCCATCATTTAATTCAGCAAGTGCCGGGTTCTTGCCTCCATCATCTAATTCAATAATTGCCGGATCTTTACCGCTATCATTTAATTCAGTTAATGCCAAGTCTTCGTCTCTATCAATTGGTTCAGTGAGTGCCGGATCTTCGCCGCCGATATCAACAGACATTTCATTCTGACCGGCAGCATTCTGCTCCTCACTCACAACAGTGTTATTATTCGCTGCAAAGGTTATGAAGGCAGATTCTCCTAATATGGTAAATAAAATAGTAAGAATTAACAGGCAACTGATAGTTCTATTTAATGTTTTACGTCCAGATGACCTCATCATAACTGACCACTCCCCGTTCTATCCAATATGTTTCTAAAATAAAGCCCAATTGCTTTGTTGTGGAAATAATAACAAACCATACCTGTAGATACACATAGCTATAAAAATTGTATAATATAACCTATAACTTTACTTGCGAAATATTGCTATATATTCCTAAATATTCCCTGAAGTAAATGGATGAATGAATTTTGAAATGCTTTATTAAATGTGGATCAATAATAAAATTGTTTTAACATACTTGTCTTGAAATATGTGATAACACCATATTCTTAGTTTAAATTTCATATTTTTCTTACTAAATTTAATTATATTCGTCATATCTTTTTGTACTGAAGATTATAAAATTAAAAGTAATAGAATTACTTAAAAAATGTAATCCTGGTTTATTTTGTATCTTGTCAGAGGAGGGTATTCCTTTGGGAATCGATCAGCTAAAAATGCTCGGCGATGGTCCATATCCCTTACCTAAAAAGCAGTTTTTTGAATCAGTTAATACTTTTGTAAATAAAGATTTATGCGTTATTACTCCAAGAGCCAGCATAGATTTTCCAAAAAAGGATTTCCATGTTCATGATTGCTATGAGTTTCTCATGCCACATTCTTCAATGCCTCATGTAGATGTTGAGAATAGGCGCTTCTCAATTAATAAAGGTTACATTTTCCCAATAAATTCAGGGCAGGCTCATGGTCCCCATGACCGTATGCTCAATAGGTATTTCATTGCCCTGCACGTGGACAGTGATTCTTTGAATGAAGTCACTTATTCTATTTATGGTAAATTTAATGTATCTTTTGAGCAGGATAACTTTTTATTGTCGAAGGAACTGAAAAAACTGGTTGAATTGTTTATGGAGGAGTATAAAGGTATTCATCCCGGACGCAATCTCGCGCTGAAAGACCTCAGTACGCAAATACTGTCACTTCTTGTAAAGCAAATTCAAAATAACATGTCTTTTCTGGCATCATCTGACTATAACACTGCTAAAAAAAATATCGATAAGGCCATTGAGTATTTGAGGGACCAGTATGACACTAATTGCTCCCTGGATGAGGCTGCTCAAATAGCACATTTATCTCCTTACCACTTTATAAGGACTTTTAAAGCTCATACAGGTAAAACTCCTTATGAATATCTTATATTTGTCAAACTAAATAGGGCAAAAGAATTGTTAAGCTCAAATAAGTTGAGTATAACTGACATCTGCTTTATGTGCGGTTTTAATAATTTAAGCAATTTTATTAATTGCTTTAAAAAAAAGATTGGGGTTACGCCTTCGGAATATCGGAAAATCATTAATATTTGAGAGCAATTAGCATTGTCGCTGCAGTCTTGTGGGAGAAAACTGTTATCAAGGTGATTTAAGGCCTTTTCACTGAAATTATTTAATAAATTTTTGTAGTTTTACTTGTGAATATTCTTGCACTACACTATAAATAAAACTATAAATAAGCAAGAAAAACTTGAGAATATAATTAAAATATCTTCAGGTTTTAAATTATCTCTTATACCCCTTCTCCTCTGCATGCCCCGAAAGGTACAAAAAAGCATAAGCAGGAGTTTTATAAACAGGTACTTTTGTCTTATATGGTAATATACCGTAAGAGTCAGAGGTCTTTGTTACCATAATAGCTGCAATGACCTTATCCTTTTCGCTGTCTGCCAATTCCACAATAGCATCGTTATGCTTTATTTCCGGGTCCTCACGGTATTTTACCTCAGCAAGAATCCTTCCAATAGGATAATCCACCACAATTATCAATTTCCTTTGGTACCTTCCCGGATTTACGATAATAGCTTACATTTGCATGCATTGGATAATAGAAAGAAGTCAGGTGCTTATATACAGCCGTCTCAGCAATAAGTCCCATTTCATACGAATTAGATATCAAATCATTGATATCCAGCATAAGAACAGCATTTCTGATTGCTGCATCGGATATATAAATCTTTGGAGCAGCCTTCAGTATCATTTTTCCAGCCAATCCAACCGGCATGCTTCTATAAATAAGGTTAGCCCTCTCAAGATACTCAATATAACTGTCAACAGTATTTCTGGAAATACCATCAAGCTCTTTGCTTATAGTAGAAGTATTGATATTATTCGAAGAATTAAAGCATAGGTATAAAAACACCTTTTCCAATATTGCTGAATTTCTTAGATTAAAAAGGCTTGGGATATCTCTTTTAACGTTATATTTCAATTCTTATCTCAAACTTATCAAAGTTTACACTTTCAATAAACTGATCCTTTTCAAAGGAAGTTTTTCGGTACATGGCAAACTCCGATGTATTCTTCTTCAGCCACATGGGTACCGGTATATCCAACTCCCGGCAGATTTCTATCAGGCTCTCCTCCAGCCTGTCATGGAATGTACCTTTGCTGTCGTCTTTTTCAACATGTATCTGTTTTATTGTTTTTGTTCCCTTACTGAGTCTGCCATATAGTATCAATAATACTTCCCCTTTCCTGCAGGCATTACCTGCCATCGCCCGTTTTCATTTATTTTTCCGCTAATTTTTCTGTTGTGGTCTAGCCGGATTTACTCCACTAAGCCCGCAACGTGGAAATAAATATTTAAACTTTATTTATATATTATACGCTTCTGCCTGGTTGTGAAGCAATCATTTGACAGGCAAACTTTTGGCAGGCGCATTAAAAAACGTTAAGTGCCATGTTGCGGTCTTGCGGGATTTACTCCCGGAAGCCGCAACGTGGCACTTAACCTCATTCTGCCGAATGGAACAAGTCACCTACACAGTCCTTCACAGTACCATTTTCCTCAAAATCCTTTATAAGCTTGTATTCAATTGAATCCACCAAGGCCTTCCAGCTGGCATCAATTATGTCAGTAGATACACCTATTGTAGTCCAGACTTCCTCTCCATCGGTAGATTCAATTAACACCCTAACCTTTGCAGCAGTAGCTGAAGTCGAATCCAGCACCCTTACTTTGAAGTCCGTGAGTTTCATTTCCTTTATCTGAGGATAGAACCTTTCAAGGGCCTTTCTTAGAGCCTTATCAAGGGCATTAACAGGTCCATCCCCTTCAGCGGCTGTAATTTCCTCCTGGTCGTCAACCTTTATCTTTATCATTGCGGAGGAATTAATATTGTATAGGGAAGGTTCATTTACAATAACCTTGAACTCTCCCAGCTGGAAATATTCTTTGTATTTCCCCAGTATCTTTCTTATCTCCAATTCAAAGGAGCTCTCTGCTCCTTCATACTGATACCCTTCGTATTCCAGTTCCTTAAGCCTTTCAAGGATTTTCTTCGTTACCGGTGAGTCTTTTGTGATTGAACTGTCTACGTGGTTTACAAGGTTGAGTACAGCGCTTCTGCCAGCAACCTCGGACATGAGAATTGTACGCATATTCCCAACCAATGATGGATCAATGTGTTCATATGTCTTAGGATTTTTCCCGACAGCATCCGAATGCATTCCTGCCTTGTGAGCAAATGCACTGCTGCCCACATACGGAGCTCTTTCATCATGGGGTATATTTGCAATTTCACTCATATACCGCGATGCAGAAGACAGGTATTTCATATTTCCTTCAGGTATGCAGCTGTAACCAAGTTTTAATTGAAGGTTTGGTATTACAGTACACAAATTTGCATTACCACAGCGCTCTCCAATGCCGTTCATGGTACCCTGCACCTGCACAGCTCCTGCCTGTACAGCCATTATTGTGTTGGCCACAGCCATACCGCTGTCATTATGGCAATGTATACCTATGACCGTTGGAAACTCTTTTACCACCTTTGCAGTAACTTCATATATTTCTGAGGGGAATGAGCCTCCGGTGGTTTCACATAGGCAAAGAGAGTCCGCACCGGCGCTATATGCTGCTTTAAGAGTTTCCATTGCGTATCCGGGATTATCCCTGTACCCTTCGAAAAAGAGTTCCGCATCAAAGACCACTTCTTTACCCTGTTCTTTGAGATAGCGCACGGTATCATATATCATTGAAAGATTTTCATCAAGGGTTGTCTTAAGGACTTCAGTTACATGAAAGTCCCAGCTCTTTCCGAAAATTGCTATAGCAGATGTACCTGCCTTTATCAGTGACCTGATATTGTCATCATCTTCAACTTTTATTCCGGCTCTGCGAGTGCTGCCAAATGCTATAACTTTTGCATTTTTTAAGTTCATGTTCTTAACTCTCTGAAAAAATTCCAGGTCTTTAGGATTTGAGCCCGGATTTCCGGCTTCTATATAATCCAATCCAAGTTTATCAAGTCTTTTTACTATTTTCAGTTTGTCTTCTACTGTGAACGAAATGCCCTGAGCCTGTGCCCCATCCCTGAGAGTTGAATCATATACATATATTTTCTTCAACTAAAATCATTCCTCCTTTTGAAATGCCATATCCGGTTTGCTGTCAAATATTTCATCCCCTATTTCACTTATAGCCCTGTTTATAGCATTCAAATAGGCCTTGACACTGGACTCTATAATATCCATACTGACGCCTCTTCCTATAAAAGTCTTTCCGTTCTTTGATACCCTTACCGTTACCTCTCCAAGTGCATCTTTTCCTTCGGTAACAGCTTTAAGGTTGTATGCTTCAAGTGTCATGGTAAAACCAACCGCACGTTCAATAGAATTGAATGCCGCATCAATAGGACCGTCCCCTGTGGCTGCTTCAACTATCATTTTATCATCTTTTTTCAGGCAAACCATGGCTGTAGATACCAGCTTATTTCCGCTGCTTACCTGGAAACTGTCAAGTTCAAATACTTCACTTACCTTCGACACCTTTTCCTCGACCAGCGCTTCAATATCCCTGTCTAAAACAACTTTCTTCCTGTCAGCAAGGTCTTTAAACTTCTCAAAAGCACTCTGTATTTCTTCAGGTGAAAGGGTGTATCCCAGCTCTTTAAGCCTTTCTTCAAATGCGTGACGCCCGGACAGTTTTCCAAGCACCATCCTGTTTTGTGAAAGGCCTATAGATTCCGGTGTCATGATTTCATAGGTACTCCTTTCGGAAAGTACCCCATGCTGGTGTATTCCCGATTCATGGGCAAAAGCATTTGCACCTACTATTGCCTTGTTTGGCTGCACATTAATGCCAGTTAAGCCTGACACAAGTTTGCTGGTTCTATATATCTGAGTAGTATCAATTTTGTGAGATATATTATAATAATCCTTTCTTGTATTAATTCCCATAATAATCTCTTCCATTGATGCGTTACCAGCTCTTTCACCTAATCCGTTTATGGTACACTCAAGCTGCGCAGCACCGTTTTCCATAGCAGCAAGAGTGTTTGCTACAGCAAGGCCAAGATCGTTATGGCAGTGAACGCTTATGTCAACTTTATGAATATTGCTTACGTTTTCCCTTATACTCCTGATAAGACTGCCAAACTCCTTTGGAGTAGTGTATCCCACAGTATCCGGAACATTTATTACCGTTGCACCGGCGTCTATAACCGCTTCAAAAATACGATAGAGGAACTCCGGTCTTGTTCTTGTTGCATCCTCTGCCGAAAATTCCACATCATTGCAATACTTTTTGGCGTACTTCACCATTGCTACAGCTCTTTCCAGAACTTCTTCCTCTGTCATTTTAAGCTTATACTTAAGGTGAATATCCGATGTAGCAATAAATGTGTGGAGTCTTGGACTCTCAGCATTCTTTACTGCCTCCCACGCCCTGTCTATATCCTTTTCAACAGCCCTGCACAGACTTGCTACCGTAACACCTTTCACATTCTCGGCAACTGCCTTCACTGCCTCAAAGTCACCTGGCGATGCAATAGCAAATCCAGCTTCTATTATATCAACTCCCAGCCTTGCCAGCTGTCTGGCAATCTCAAGTTTTTCACGTATATTAAGATTTACACCGGGTGTCTGTTCCCCGTCCCTCAGCGTTGTATCGAAAATTTTTACGTATTTAGTCATATTTATACCTCCTTTACTTCACAAATAAACACTACTTCAATATAACGGCAATAACTAGCGGCAATAACGACACATCATACGAATTTCTCTATCTTTATCAATCTCATATTCATAAATATCATAGAAAACAGTTATCAATTTATCTTATACCGCAGGGAAAAGTTTTCCAATTGTGGGACAGATCTCAGTTTCTGCCACAAATACCACCGAGGACAGTTCTCAATTTTTCAAATTTCCAGAACAGTTCTCTTTGAGAACCGTATCTCTGATAAATGAGAACTGTCCCCCTGCTTTTTTCCCCTGGTTTGTATTTCTAAAATATTATTCTATAAAATTATTTTTTCAGCCAGCTCATCATCTTTCTTAGCTCTGCGCCAACCTTCTCAAGCTGGTGTTCTGCCTCTCTTCTTCTCATGGCAAGGAAATGTGCTCTGCCTCCTGCTTTATTTTCAGCTATCCATTTGGAAGCAAATTCTCCGTTCTGTATCTCTTCAAGAACTTTCTTCATTTCCTTCCTTGTCTCTTCTGTTATAATTCTTTTTCCGGTAACATAATCCCCATATTCGGCCGTATCACTTACCGAGTACCTCATCATTCCAAAACCGCCCTGGTTTATGAGGTCAACAATAAGTTTCATTTCATGTATGCATTCAAAGTACGCTATTTCCGGCTGGTAGCCTGCATTTACAAGAGTTTCAAATCCAGCTTTCATCAGTTCGGTAACGCCGCCGCAAAGTACAGCCTGTTCACCAAACAAATCTGTTTCTGTCTCTTCTCTGAATGTTGTCTCAAGAATACCTGCCCTTCCTGCGCCTATACCTGCCGCATAAGCAAGTGCATAATCCTTTGCTTTTCCGGATGCATCCTGGTAAACTGCAATTAGAGAAGGTACTCCCTTTCCTTCCTGGTATTGGCTCCTGACAGTGTGACCCGGTCCTTTTGGTGCAACCATTATCACATCCACAAACTCAGGAGGTACAATCTGATTGAAGTGAACATTAAAGCCATGAGCAAACATTAATATGTCGCCTTCTTTCAAATTAGGCTTAATGCTTTCCTCATAAACCTCAGGTTGTATCTGGTCAGGAATGAGAATCATGATAACATCTGCCATTTTAGCAGCTTCATCAGTGTCATATACCTTCAATCCATCCTTTTCAACCTGCTGTCTTTTAGGCGAAGAAGGATAAAGGCCTACGATAACATCCATCCCACTGTCAGCCAGATTCTGTGCATGTGCATGCCCCTGGCTTCCATAGCCTATAATCGCAATTTTTTTCCCTTTAAGCAGTTCCAGATTGCAATCACTATCGTAATACATCTTTGCCATAAAATATCACTCCTTGTTATATTCTAATCTTTTATTTTCCATTGTCTTCAGCAGCTAAGTGCTTGTTTCCCCTTTCCAGGGCAATCATACCTGTCCTGGCAATTTCCTTTATTCCAAAAGGTTTCAGCATATCCTCAAGTGCTGCAACCTTATCTAGGCTTCCGGTAATTTCAATGGTGAGTGTGTTCTTAGAAATGTCTATTACATTTGCTCTAAACACTTCCACAATCTGTAATATTTCTCCTCTTGTGGTAGCGTTGGCATTAACTTTAATAAGGGCAAGTTCTCTGCTTACGGAATCATTATCATCAAGCCTCTTTATCTTAATTACATCCACAAGTTTATTGAGTTGCTTGCTAACCTGTTCAACTACATATTCATCCCCATCTACAACAATTGTCATTCTGGACACTTCCGGATCTTCCGTAACACCAACGGCAAGGCTGTCTATATTGAATCCTCTTCTGCTAAAGAGTCCCGCAACTCTTGATAAAACACCTGCGTGATTTTCTACCAAAACAGATAAAGTATGTTTTGCCACTCTGCTCTCCCACCTTTCTTGTTTTAATCTATTTTATTTTTATTTGCTTTTACAATGTCGGCTCCTCAGGGTCTACCACACAGTCAAGCAAATACGGTTCATCACTGGACAACATTCTCTCAATGGCACCTCTTACCTGGGAATTGTTTTCCACGCGTTCGCCTTTAAATCCATAAGCTCCGAAAAGGTTGACAAAGTCAGGGTTATTTTCCAGGAATACCTGCGAGTAACGCCCGCAATACTTTGTACGCTGAAGTTCACGAACCATGCCAAGCCTGGAGTTGTTAAATATCACTACCTTTACTCCCAGTTTATATTGTTTTATTGTCCCTAGCTCCTGAAGAGACATCTGAAAACTCCCATCTCCACTTATAGTGATAACTGTGGATTCCGGGTTTCCGATCTTGGCTCCAATGGCTGAAGGAAGCCCGTAACCCATAGTACCCATGCCTCCTGATGTTATAAATGTTCTTGGCCTGTTTACATCAAAATGATTTGCAGCCCAAATCTGATTCTGTCCAACTTCTGTAGTAACAATCGTACTATCGGGAACCATCTCCGACAGCAAGGAAAGCATATATTTTGGTTTAACTGTATCATCTTCGTTGACATCCTTATATGAAACCGTATGTTTTGACTTAAAGCTTTGTATTTTCAAATTCCACTCGTCTACATTCCCTTTTTCAACAATACTATTCAAATCTCTTAGTACATTTTTGACATCTCCGACAATGGGAACTGTAACCCCGATGTTCTTACCAATTTCAGCAGGGTCAATATCTATATGAATAATTTTTGCTTTTTTTGCAATTTTCTGAGTTGCTGCAATTGCTCTGTCACCCACTCTCGCCCCCAGCAAAATCAGGAGGTCAGCATTGTTTACAGCATAATTGGCTACAGGACTGCCGTGAGAACCCAGCATTCCAAGGTTAAGCCTGTGCTGTGAAGGGATTGCACCCTTCCCCATAAGAGTTGTAGTAACAGGAATACAGCATTTCTCTGCAAACTCCAACAATTCTGCCGAAGCTTCAGCATTTACTATACCACCCCCAGCACATATTACTGGAGCTTGAGCTTTACTTATTTCTTCAGCAGCTCTTTTTATTTGCATGGGATGCCCCTTATAATTAGGCTTATAACCCCGTATCTCAATTGTCTCAGGATAATTGAACTCTATTTCGGTTGTCTGTACATCTATAGGTACATCAATAAGGACCGGCCCCGGTCTCCCAGTAGAAGCAATATGGAAAGCTTCCTTAATTATGTGGGGCAGTTTTTTTGCATTTTTGACTAAATAGTTATGTTTGCAAAATGGTGCTGTTGCCCCTGTTATATCCGCTTCCTGGAAAACATCCCTTCCTATAAGCTCTGTTGATACCTGACCAGTTATAGCAACAATAGGTATGGAATCCATATATGCCGTTGCTATACCTGTTATAAGATTGGTAGCCCCCGGGCCGGAAGTTGCAACACAAACCCCTGTTTTACCTGTTGCACGGGCATAGCCATTGGCAGCATGCGCCGCCCCCTGCTCATTTCTTGTCAGTATATGTCTTATAGATGAATCTAACAGCGCATCATAGAAAGGACATATTGCAGCACCCGGATATCCGAAAATTACATCTATATTTTCTTTTTCCAATGACCTAATTATTGCACTTGCGCCTGAAATTTTCATCCCGAAATCCCTCCAAATACACCACGATGCATGCCAAATACTTCGAAATATACTAAAAAGCCCTTCATGCCGGCAAGTAAATATACTTGCAGGGACGAAGGGACAATATCCCACGTGGTACCACCCTGTTTCGATATACAAATAATTTGTATATCCTCATTGAGTGCTAATTAATTATTACTCTGATTGTAACGTTATCAACGCCGCCATTTACTTTCAAATTGTTACTGACATTTCAATGGCGAAACTCCGGGACGAGCTATACATACATTCTGTGTACCGGTTCTCACCAGCCACCGGCTCTCTTAAACACGGGGAATGTATCTTTTTCCCTTCATTGTATTTACTGTATTAAATTAAGCAATATTATGGTTATTATCTCATTATATATATTAAACATCGAATATTTTCAAGTAAATTTTTATATATTACTTAAATATTTATATACGCTTCCCTTTTCGTGTTTTTCATATTATACTGAGCTTGAATTTTTTAATATTGTATCAGCGCGCATTCAAGGTGTCAAGCATTATTTATGCTTTGACATGCATCAATTTTGAACGTTTTTTGCCCTTTTAATTACTGCATTACTTTATTAATATCACGGTAAACATTGCTAATACTGGGATATATTCTTTTATATACTTTTTCGTACAATTTTTTATATATCTGTGCATTTTCTTTATCAGGCATGAAAGTATCTTTATAATGCACCATCTTTTTTATTGCTTCATCATAGGTTTTATATATACCAAGCCCTACAAAACCGATTATTGCCGCACCCAGGCCTGAAGTCTCGTATGTTTGAATTCTGTGAACCGGGAGGTTAAACATATCAGATGTTATCTGGCAAATAATATCGCTTTGCGACCCACCCCCTGAAACCATTATATCATTGACTTTTTTCCCTGATTTCTTCTCAATCTTTTCCATACCTTCCATCAGGGCAAAGTTAATCCCCTCAATTATTGACCTGTAAATATGTATTTTGGTATGCAAATCCTTGAACCCGATTATGGCACCTCTTGCATCAGGAGTATCCAGTCCCGCACTCCAATAGGGCTGAAGTATAAGTCCGTCACAGCCTGCAGGCACACTTTTAAGTTTCTCATTCAGTACAGCTTCTACAGGCAAGCCCTTCTCCCTGGCTTCAATTTCTTCCTCCAAGGCAAAGTATTTCTTAAACCAGCTTATCATCCAGTATCCCCTGTATATCTGCACTTCAGGGTTAAAATGCCCCGGTATGGCAGCCATGTAGGCAGGCATAAAACGCAAAGGCTCAATATATTTTTTTGATGTAACTTGTACGGTAGCGGTAGTCCCAAAACTAATATTGGCGCAGTCCGGATTTATGCAGCCTACTCCCAGGGTTTCACAGCCTTTGTCAGAAGCTCCTGCTATTACCGGAAGTCCTATCTTAAGCCCTGTCGCTTCTGAAGCCTCCCGTGTCACACCGCCTATTATACTCCCCGGCTCAACAATATCCGTAAGTTTTTCCCTTTCAACCCCGAATAATTCCCACCTGAAATTTCCGTTGGACTTCGGCCATGAGCGGTTTTTATAGTCAATAGGTATATGCCCTATTTGGCATGCCGACGAGTCAATGATTTTACCTGTAAGCTTTAATATAAAGAATCCTGACAATTGAATGTATTTATATGTTTTATCCCATATTTCAGGCTGATTTTCCTTTATCCAATTAGCTCTGCTTCTGGCTCTTGCAAGTTCTGCCGCTTTTTGCTTCCCTGCCACCTTAAACATAATTCTGTCGTGTAAAGGTAAAGGCCAGCTGCATACGGCTTTTCTCTGATCAAGCCATAAAATGACCGGTCTAAGCACCCTGCCTTCTTTATCAATCACTACAGCAGTGTCCCTCATGGTTGTGACGACAACACCACCAACCTTCGCCCATGCTTCCGGAAACTTTTTCTCCAGATTCCTGCATGCAGTGCATACACTATTCCAGTAGACCTCACTGTCCTGCTCAGCCCAACCGGGATTGACCGAATAATAGGGTTCAAATTCCACTTTCTCGGTTCCGGCTGCATTTCCCTCTTTATCAAAAATAATGGCTCTTAAACTCTGCGTACCACAGTCAATTGCCAGAATATATAACTCATCCATTATTGAACCTCCTGCTTGTCCCAACATTCCAATTGTAAGGGTGCCTTGCATGTTACACTTATTGGTATGCTGTATTTATTGCCAAGTCGTGTTTTTTCTGCTTTATATTAATTAATTGCTGTGTGTATTTATTGCTACGTCGTATTTTTTGGTGCATTGCATTAGTTTATGTGTTGTTATTATTTATTTATATGTTGTATTTATTATATCTTAATTTTTGTATGGTGTCAGAAAAAGTATACTTTTTCTACAATAATTAGTAATTTAATCTGAAATGCCACGTAATGAGACGGAGACTAATGTATATAAAAATAGCAAGGCTTGCTGTCTCACAAACCTTGCTTTTGCTGGTCGGGGTGACAGGACTTGAACCTGCGGCCCCATGGTCCCAAACCACGTGCGCTACCAGCTGCGCTACACCCCGGCGTACAATATGACGCAAAGGTTATTTTACTACATGAGTTTATTCTATTCAATTCAACTATTGTGCCGCAATTTTAAATTATATCATCTTATCTCGCTGTTGCTCGCCAATGGTTTGATTTGTGGCGTTATATAAATTATTTATTTAGTCTGTTTGGTCCGGAACATATTGAAAATTCATTTATCAAATTTAAGATATTCATTACTGAAAAAAATTTTACTCATGAATGTAACAAAACCTTAACTTGATACGTCTAACTAATGTGCCTATAATAATACATACAAATTAAAAAGGAAAGGAGTAAGCCGTTACATATACATTTTTACATTACATACATTAAATAAGAAAAAAATCACCAAAACATAAATTAAATTACCATTTATAAACATAGCGCAACAGCGCACAAATAATGAAATTTATGTACACTATGTAACGGTGATTGCAACAAGTTATGAGTTACAAAAGAAGAAAACTGTTTATACCGGTACTTGTGTTTTTAATCACAGTCTTATCCTTTAGTGTTGTAGAGGCAATGCCTTCTACCATATACGAGACATCCAAGACACAGATCATAACATCCGGAGTAACACACGAAAACATCGTAAGGTTAACGGACAGTGGGTGGCTCAATATAAACGTGCTCAGAGTGGATCTGTCCAATCCATATGTATACGTAGACACACTCATAAATAAAGAATCTGTAAATAAGCTGACAACAACCAAAACTCTTGCATCAGATTATGGGGCAGTTGCAGCAATTAACGCCGGTTTTTTCAATCCCCTTGGCGGCGGCTCCGGCTACCCTGACGGGCCTATTGTACAGTCAGGCAAACTCATATCGGCTTGGAGCGAGTTTAACCGCTATAGTGATGTTATGGGCTCCTTCTCTATAGACAACCTTAATAATGTATTGTATGACTACTGGAAAACAAGCATGACACTTGAGACACCCAGTGGCAAATCAATAGCTGTTACACAGTATAATAAGCCAAGCCGCTCCAATTATACAGATGTCACGATTTTTGACAGAAGATGGGGTAAAAACTCAATCGGTGTTACAAAAGATTATTCAGATATTGTTGAAATAGTAGTAACTGAAGGAGTTGTGACAGAAATTCGCCAGGCACAACCTGCTGTTGAGATCCCTGAAAACGGGTATGTTATTGTCTCCAGACAGTCTAACGGCAAACTACTTCTTGATAATTTTAAAGTCGGCGATCCTGTAGTAATAAGCATGGTTACCAATCCTGATTGGACGAACATTAAAACATCTGTTGCGGGAGCTTCAATACTGCTAAAAGACGGTAGCATACCATCCAAATTTTCTTTTGACATAGCCAGTATCTCAAATATAAACCCCAGGACCATGGTTGGAAGCACAAAAGACGGAAAGCAGCTTATACTTGTTACTGTAGATGGCAGGCAAACTGCGAGCATAGGCCTTAACCAACGTGACAGCGCCGAGCTCATGCTGCAGCTTGGGGCATACAACGCTTTAAACCTTGACGGCGGCGGTTCAACTACGATGATTACAAGAACACCAGGCACCAATAATCTTACTCTTTCAAATGTTCCTTCGGATGGAAGTATGAGAGCCGTTTCCACTGCTATTGGAGTATTTTCGATAGCGCCTCCTTCAGAGTTGAATGCACTTATAATAGATACAAAGGATACCAATGTATTTGTAAATACTTCCAGAGCATTTACAGTAAGGGGTATTGATAAATATTTCAATCCCATAGAAGTTGATCTTTCAAAGGTAGAATGGAGTGTATCCGGGATTAAAGGTTATTTTAAAGACAACGTATTTTATCCTGAGTCTGTCGGTGACGGCAAAATCACTGCAAAATTAGGAAACGTTACAGGGTCTGTTGAAATCAGCTCTCTCAGCGCTCCTGTGGAATTAAAGCTGGATACAAAACAGTTCCAACTGTCGCTGGGCAAGTCCAGGACTCTTTCTCTGACCGGAAAGAATAAAAACGGGTATAGTGCTGTAATTGATCCTGCGGATGCAAAGTGGACTGTAAGCAACAATATAGGCAAATTTGATAAACCAGGAGTATTTACCGGAACCTCTTCAGGCTTTGGCCATATTGACGTATCAGTTGGAAATACTCACGCTTACTGTGCAGTTTCAGTAGCTGAAGAAAAAACTACTTTAAAATATGACTTTGAAAAAGATGATGCTTCATTCTTATCGTATCCTTCCAGTGTTAAAGGGAGTTACTCAACATCATCTGAACAAGTGCACCAGGGCAGTAAAGCGGGCAAACTGACATATGATTTCACCAAGGATATAGAAGTTTCAAGAGCGGCATATGTTGTATTTCCTAATGGTGGAATAACCTTGGAATCAGGTGCGGAAAAAATCGGTGTATGGGTTTACAATTCCCACTCCAATTCCAACTGGCTTCGTGGAGAAATAATAGATAGTAAAGGAGAGAAAAAGATTGTTGATTTCTCCAAATCAATGGACTGGACAGGGTGGAAATATGTAGAGGCATCTATAGGAAGTATATCCCTGCCGGCGAAAATAACAAGGCTTTACGTTGTTCAGACAAATCCACTTGCTGATTCCGGATATGTATATTTTGACAACCTTACGACAGTAACTTCACAATATCCCGCAATAGATATGGCAAAGGTTCCGAAGGATACAGTGGCAGTAGACGAGGCAAATAAAAGTGTTGAATATAAGAAAAGCAGTGATTCATTCAGGTTTGCGGTATTAGGCCAGTCCGTACAGGCTACGAATCCGCTTCAACAATTGCTGTTAAGAAAGTTCACCGAAAAAGCTAACAACCTTGAGGCAGCTGCATTTGTGGGCAGTATTCAGCACGCATCGGCCAAAAATATAAGCAAACCGGTACTCTCTACGGCCAGTGGTTATAAATCCTTCGATATACAAAGCAGCCGATTCATTCAACTTGACACAAGTAAAAAAGGTATTCGTGCTACCAACGCCGCACAGTGGAAATGGTTGCTTCAACAGCTTGATTCTTTCACAGGTAAAAATGTCTTTATCTTTTTACCTGAATCGCCGGACAATTTCAGCGACAAACTTGAGCTTGAACTGTTCAAGAAAATATTAACACAATACAAACAGCAAAAATTCAAAAATGTATGGGTATTCTACAGCGGCTCCACAAATACAAGCTCCATGGAAAGAGGAGTGAAATATATTTCAGTGGACGGCCTCAGTATGAAGGGATTGAAACCCAATGAAGCCAACAAGTTGAAATATATACAGGTGACAATAATGGGTGATTCCGTAACATTTGAATTTAAGCCATTAGTATAGAACCTGGGGTAGCGGAATAGGGGATGGAATAGGGGACAGTTCTCAATTTTAGATAAGAGCAGTATTTGAGAACTGTCCCCTTATATTTATCCGCTTTTGCAAAAATATTAAAACCGTTCATTTTTTCGGCTAATGTTATAAATTATAAACCTCTATTGACGCTTAAGTTATGCTCAACAATCTTGTACTGCAAAATATTTTCATCCAAATATTATTTAGCGGAAAGCCTATTTTGGGAAAGTAGTTTCTTGTTTCTGATAATAATGTCATTGAGTTCCTCAATATGGTTCGATGCAAGGTTTTTTCTGAGTAACAGCTTTATTTCTTCCACCTCATCATATGTAATCCCACCCTCTGCAATAGTGCATATTTTTTCTATACTACTTCCGTCAATTTTGCTGAAAATTGTCATGGCTTTTAGTTTATCTGCCATCCCCATGTTTCTTAAAGTCTTAATTTCATTAATAGTAAGGAATAATTCCTCTTTTCCGGAACTCCTGCTCTTTTCCTCCACATTAGAAGCATATGCGCCACCAACTGCTTTTACGCCAAAATACTGCTGAGCACTATGGTTCGAATATATGTCTTGAGGTAGATAAGTATTTTGTCCGATATAATTATGGTAATCACCAGTGTGATTAAACTCCCCGCTGCTTTCAAAACTGCCTTTTCTGCTCTCCGGCTTATCCTGAACCTTCATTTCAGAACTATCTTGAGCAAAATTTTCCATGACAGATTTCTCTCCAACTACACAGCTCTCATTCGTACCGGTGCTTTTCCCAATACCCGGCAGTGTAGCATTCTTCAGAAATTGACATGCGAGATTAAACGGTATTTCCGAAAAACTGACATAGGGTGTAGAGCCTATTATTGCTGCTATTATTAATAACATCACTAATACCTTGGTAAACCTTACAAATCCTCTCATAATAAATAATACCTATAAAAATTACTTTTATAGGTATTATTTGCTTTCATTCCCGTTTTATACTTATTAAAAAAATTCTGATTTAACTTGTTGTGCCGGATAATAAGACAGCACATGCAAATAATATAAATCAATTTTCAAATCTCCGGGCAACTTCTTTAATATAAGCAGAAAACTCGTCTCTCAAATCTTCCCTCTTTAGAGCAAACTCGACCGTTGCCTGAAGGAATCCCAATTTGTTGCCTACATCATACCTGTTTCCAATAAAGTCATAAGCATACACCTTCTGTGCCTCAAGAAGCCTTTTTAATGCATCTGTCAGTTGTATTTCGCCGCCCTTGCCCGGTCTTGCATTTTCAAGAAGTTTAAATATTTCAGGTGTAATTATATATCTTCCAAGTATTGCCATATTGGAAGGAGCGCTGTTCCTGTCCGGCTTCTCAATCATATCATTGACACTGTATATTCTCTCATCAATTTTGGTACAGCTCACAATACCGTATTTTGAAACATCTTCTTCAGGTACATGCTGCACACCGAGAACGGTGGTATTATACCTGTCAAACACATCAATCAACTGTTTCAGACATGGTACCTGAGAATCCACAATATCATCGCCCAGCATTACTGCAAAAGGCTCATTTCCAATAAAGGACTTTGCACAGTAGATAGCATGTCCAAGGCCTTTAGGCTCCTTCTGCCGTATATAGTGAATATTTACAAGATTTGAAATGTCCTGCACAAGGTGCAGCAAATCATTTTCGCCTTTTCTTTTGAGTATATCTTCAAGCTCATAGGATTTGTCAAAGTGGTCCTCTATAGCCCTTTTTCCACGTCCCGTAACAATCATTATGTCTTCGATTCCCGAGGCAATTGCCTCTTCAACTATAAATTGAATAGTCGGCTTGTCAACTATAGGAAGCATTTCCTTCGGCTGAGCCTTGGTTGCGGGTAAAAATCTGGTACCCAGGCCTGCTGCCGGTATTATAGCCTTGCGTACTTTCAAGTAACACACCTCACTCTGAATAAAGTATCAAAATGCTGGCAAAATAAGCTTATCTCAATAATAGCAGTACATAGTTGGAAAGTCAACGAAAGCGGATAAAGCTCGAAAAATAGAAATAAAATGATATAGGATAAAAAAGAAGTAATTTCAATGAGTTTTATATAAATACCAGAAATGGATATAGTAAATAATAAGAAATATGAAGTTTATTCCAAAAGATACATGTAGTATAATATTATAGTGGAGATTGAATATTATGCACAACTGCATGTTTGCATATTAAATAAATAACAGGTGTAGTGGTCCTGCCAAGTTCATTTCCGGAAGCCGTGGCATGGCATGGCATGCGACATGGCAGTTAATACAAATATATGGATTTCTCATTATTCATATAAGATTATAAAATCCAGCGGAAGCAGGTGAAAACAATTTGCGTGAAATGGTGTTCAACGCATATGCTGTTACAAATGAGATAGATCTTAATAAAATCGCTGCAGAATGTAATATACCCAAAAAGTATACATGGGAGGAACCCCTTGTTCTAAATGGGGACATACTTAGTGCAATTATCCAGAAGAAACTAAAAAATGATCAGAAGGTCCTCATTTTTTCCTTTGGCAGTGTTGTATTCATCAACATGGATTCATCCAGCACACTGAAATTTCTGGAATACCTAAAAAAATTTAAAGCGGATATCGATCTGAAAAACTGGAGTGCCTATTCAGATGACTATGAGCTCCACGTAGGAGGAGCCGAAGAGATGGAACTAACCGATAAATATGTAATTGTACCCCACTTCGAAATGTTCTATCCTGAGCTCATATCAATTGTCCTGGCAAAGTCCGTCGCCCTTGAAAAAACCGAGGAACAGCTGGGTGGAATATTGGATAAACTTGAAACAATGATAGATAACCTTGAGAAAGGGAGTTTAAGAATAGGCAATAAACAACTTGCAAGAACTATCGCCCGAGTGACCAGGCACGAATATAACACAATAAATTATATAATGATTCTCGATAAGCCGGACATCACCTGGGTTAACAGCGACGCAGAAGAATTCTACAATAAGATGGCAGAGTTTTTTGAATTGAATGACAGATTTGAAATTATGAAAAGCAAGACAAACATTTTAAATAATATAATAGGAGGGTTCTCTTCCATCAGTCATTCTATAAGAGGCCTTTTTGTCGAATGGGTAATAGTAATTCTTATAATAATTGAAGTACTACTGATGGTTGTAGACCTGTTCAAGTAAGAGGAATCAATTATGCGGACAATACACTTTAATTGTTATAAAGTAAGTGCCAGATTGCCACTGCAAAAAATAGCTGCATACCTTGAAATGAGCTTTCCAATAAGCTGGAAGGATTATATCGTCGTCAAGGGAAGACATCTTGACATGATACTTAAGTACAGAACACCTTCCAAACAAGTTTACCTTTTTGAGTTTGGATGTGTAACTTTTGTGAACTTTGAAGGCGATGAAACCAGAGTTTTTCTTGAATATCTGGAATCTTTAACAGGCATTATAAACAGTGAATATTTTGCAAAATACTACGAGACTCATACAATAAAAGTCTATAATAACGGTGAATGCAGGCTTTGGAAAGGTAATTCGGACTTTGTGGACTATAATGATTATATTATTCCAATTGTTTGTACCGTATTGTCCAGATCAGTAGCCCTCAGTAAAATTGAAGCCGATGCCAATCAGCTTCTTGATGAATCGGAGAGCATTATAACTTTTTTACAGAAAGGAAAACTGCGTGCAAGTACAAAAAAGCTTGCTTCAATAACAGCGAAAATAATGCGTTTTGAGTATGACAGCGTAGGAAACATAAAAGTACTGGAGAGATTAAGTTCAATTGACCAGTCAATTGAAGCAAGGTCAATTTATGACATTTTAGCCGGTCATTATGAACTGGGTGAACGTTTTGAGAATATTAAGAATAAATGTGATGAGCTGCAAAAAATCATTAAAACATACTCTTCACTGAGCTATAACAATGCAGAAAATAAGCTGTTGCTCTTTGAAATATTTCTTCTCCTACTTTTTCCGCTTTTCCGGGATATTCGGGGCTTATTGAATATTCTTTCATCCCTTTTCACATTCTAATCATAGAAAAGTAAAACATGTACAGGCAATAGAATTGGATTTACTTGTTGTGCCAGGTTTTCAATAGCAGGAGTTCCGAACTTAAGAGTAAAAAAGCTAGTTACGGGGAAAATCGGTTGGCGTGTGTTAATAGTTCGCATGTGCTAAAAGATGCTTCCTTTAACAGGGGGCATACAGAGGAGATCCTCCTACCCGGTTTAGAGAGGGTGCTCGGAATGCTTGTATCCGTTAAAGGAGAAACAGTTCACCCCGGGGAAAAAATTACGTAGCATTTTCACTCAGGAGATTTGCCCTATCCTTAATTTCGCCGGCTAGCTCTAAAGCTCTCAACAGTGTTGTCTCATTAGATAACATAGCAAGTTAAATTAGGTATATTACACAAAAATATTATAAGTACGCAAAATATTATCAGAAAGTGTGGATGATTATGATGTCTAAAAAGAAAACAGATAAGAAAACAAGCCTCACAGCATATGACAAGGTAATTTTGGATAGATACACTAAGTATTATACTAACTTTATTGAAAGTAGCACAGTCAAAAATGATACCCTTGAAAATTCACGGCACACTCCGAAAAAGTAGCTCTACTCAGCCGTGAAAGTTCACATTTTTCATATGGCTAATTCTGTCAAGTTATGGTTGAGCAGAATTATATTGTTCACGGTTTGGGTCAATTGAAAAAGTAAATTCCGGTTTGCAAAAGTAAATTCCACAGTATT
>ENA-UPAD01000634-UPAD01000634.1-bioreactor-metagenome-genome-assembly--contig:-NODE-634-length-46059-cov-149.971655_pt1 | contig 46059 bp, 33 predicted proteins | sample MGYA00238179_ERZ772710 | MGnify/ENA primary metagenome ERZ772710 (study PRJEB29004, sample SAMN07631245) | bioreactor metagenome | isolation source: Switchgrass digestor | place: USA: Dartmouth...
TAACAGCCCCTTATAGGGGCAGAACAAACCGCCGGCTGAGCCGGCGGTTCTGATTCGACCCTCGCTTACGCTCCGGTCTCCTGCGACGCCGAAAGTTCAAGCCCCTTTGTCCATACAAAAAAGTGAAGGGTTTTCCCTTCACTTGGTGCGGACAAAGGGACTTGAACCCCCACGGTTTCCCGCCAGATCCTAAATCTGGTGCGTCTGCCAATTCCGCCATGTCCGCATGATTTGATGCAAATAATATGATAAGGTCAATATGAGGTTTTGTCAACTTAATGCATCAACCATTTCCTCCTTCCTGGAATCGATTGAATTTATCACCTCACAGATAAGCATATGGGGAGCGACACTCACCTTTTTCTTTTACACCTATGATGAACCTATTTCAATCCACGCTCCCCATACGGGGAGCGACATATCGATATTCCTACCTCGAAATACCAAAAAAATTTCAATCCACGCTCCCCATACGGGGAGCGACTGCACAATGGGCGTTGGCGGGGAACCTACCGCAATATTTCAATCCACGCTCCCCATACGGGGAGCGACGCTATGCTAAAAGCAAGAAAAAAGGCACAATAAGATTTCAATCCACGCTCCCCATACGGGGAGCGACGACTGAATGATGAGTTTATCGCAAGGAGGTGCGAAATTTCAATCCACGCTCCCCATACGGGGAGCGACAAAGGGTACCGGACCAAAGACTTCAACATCAAGCAATTTCAATCCACGCTCCCCATACGGGGAGCGACCAATTAGCGGGTTTAACTCCCTTGCGGAGCGTCCATTTCAATCCACGCTCCCCATACGGGGAGCGACTGAGAGAGATTATGCTTACGTTGTGGACGCAGAAATTTCAATCCACGCTCCCCATACGGGGAGCGACTCTGCTGAGATATTTCCGTTATCATCTCAGGCGGATTTCAATCCACGCTCCCCATACGGGGAGCGACGTTATTGAATAGTACCGTGTATGCTATCAATAAAATTTCAATCCACGCTCCCCATACGGGGAGCGACGAGGACCTCAGTTGGCTGCGGCCGATCCCGGATGAATTTCAATCCACGCTCCCCATACGGGGAGCGACGTACATCTTTCGGCCTTTTGCATCTCTATAGAATTTCAATCCACGCTCCCCATACGGGGAGCGACGGCATATTATCATTATTGCCAAAGGTTGATGTAGATTTCAATCCACGCTCCCCATACGGGGAGCGACCAATTGGTTGCGCAAGAAGTCCCAAGCCTTCTTATTTCAATCCACGCTCCCCATACGGGGAGCGACCATCGGAGCCGATTCTGGTCACGGCAACGGCAACATTTCAATCCACGCTCCCCATACGGGGAGCGACACGAGGTCATTGATGCTCTCGGCAAGGTGCGCAACATTTCAATCCACGCTCCCCATACGGGGAGCGACACAGGCAAACCAGACCCCTGAGAACACAAAAAATATTTCAATCCACGCTCCCCATACGGGGAGCGACGAAGACATGGAGAAGTTCGGTCTCGCCGAGGATATTTCAATCCACGCTCCCCATACGGGGAGCGACGGCGTTCCCAACGCACTAAAAGCCCGGGCGATGATTTCAATCCACGCTCCCCATACGGGGAGCGACTGGTTGGTTGCGTGATATTGGTAATCTCTTTCAGATTTCAATCCACGCTCCCCATACGGGGAGCGACATATGAGCAGGTGAAAGAAGTTACGGATAAGCTATTTCAATCCACGCTCCCCATACGGGGAGCGACTAGAAAGGATGGATAAATCATGTTAAAGGTGCTTATTTCAATCCACGCTCCCCATACGGGGAGCGACGAGCGCAGTACCAAAGGCCCGTTGTTTCATTGAGATTTCAATCCACGCTCCCCATACGGGGAGCGACGGTTGGCTTAATAGTATTGGTAACATGTTTTCGATTTCAATCCACGCTCCCCATACGGGGAGCGACGCCTAATGATGATCAACGAGGCTACTGAGATGTGATTTCAATCCACGCTCCCCATACGGGGAGCGACGAGTGTCACGCTGGCGTGATATAATTGTATGCTAAATTTCAATCCACGCTCCCCATACGGGGAGCGACCACCGACACAATCCAAAAGATGAACTATGCTTCGATTTCAATCCACGCTCCCCATACGGGGAGCGACGAATTACGAAAGATGACCAGAAGGGGTGATAATATATTTCAATCCACGCTCCCCATACGGGGAGCGACCTGGACGTGTATCGTATATCCTGACAGTGCACCGATTTCAATCCACGCTCCCCATACGGGGAGCGACGTCATAAAAGAGTATTTATTTAATTCCATAGAAATTTCAATCCACGCTCCCCATACGGGGAGCGACTGAGATCGGGACGGCAAAGCTCACGGCAATAAATATTTCAATCCACGCTCCCCATACGGGGAGCGACGAACACCCAGAATACAAAACCACCGGGGGCTACTTATTTCAATCCACGCTCCCCATACGGGGAGCGACATGTGTTGCGCATCCGCATCACAGATGGCGGGCAGATTTCAATCCACGCTCCCCATACGGGGAGCGACGGTTGGTGATGGTTTGATGGCACAGCACATCCTGATTTCAATCCACGCTCCCCATACGGGGAGCGACACAGTGAATTTGCCAGGGGGAAAGTGGGGAGAAGATTTCAATCCACGCTCCCCATACGGGGAGCGACACAAGCCCGAGGATCCTGTGGCCGAGTATAAGCATTTCAATCCACGCTCCCCATACGGGGAGCGACTTCCGGCCGGCGGATCCCGTGGAAGAGTACAAACATTTCAATCCACGCTCCCCATACGGGGAGCGACGGCATAATATCATTGTTACCACAAGTTGATGCAGATTTCAATCCACGCTCCCCATACGGGGAGCGACAGCAAAAATAGACAAAAAATAAATATGTATTTGTATAGGCGGCACAAAATTTCTTTAAATCTGGCACCAAAATATTCCTTTTTCAAGGTGCTAATGGTAATATTATAACATTTAATTGTTATAACCCTGGTGCGAATCATCCAGGATTTTTATGTAAGCATACCATTCGCACTTTAAAGAATAAGATCACCTTCAATGTCAAAACTTTTCTTAACGCCGAAATGTTCCACTCTACCTTTATAATTATTTCCGAGATAATAGAACCTCAAGCTATCCTTTTCCTCATCAATTATCTTTAGGAGTATTTCTTTTACTTGCCTGCATTTTGCCTCATCCATAACGCATTCAAATACAGAATTTTGGACTCTCTGCCCATAATTTACACATTGCTTTGCTACTTTTCTTAAACGCTTTTTTCCACTCTCTGTTTCTGTATTAACATCATAAGTTATTAATACCAACATACTATCACCTATTTCCATAAGAATGGAGGATATTGGTCAATATCTCCTCGGATATATCTGGCGAGTAGCAAGGCCTGTACATGTGGTACAATTCCCCACTCAACTTTTTCCTGTAAAAAAGGATGTGTTATAACCTCTTTCTTTTTTGCTTGCCAATTGGATAAAACTATTTTCCTGGTTTCATCATTCATGATTACAGCTCCATTCTCTTTAACTGAAAATCCATTTGGCGAAACTATTTTTTTATTAACAAGTGATAGAACAAATCTATCTGCAAAGACAGAGCGTAATTCCTCCATAAGATCCAAGGCTAGAGACATTCTACCTGGTCTATCTTTATGCAAAAAACCTACATATGGATCTAGCCCAACAGTTTGCAATGCAGATGCACATTCATTGGCAAGCAGTGTGTATGAGAATGAGAGTAGAGCATTCAAATTATCCAATGGAGGTCGCTTATTACGATTCTTATAATAAAAATCTTCTTTCTGCTGAAGAACTAAATCATCAAAAACAGAAAAATATATACTAGATGCTTCTCCCTCTATTCCTCTGAGTTGTTGTGTATCTGTACACAATTTTACTTTTAAGATAGCATCCTTAAGAAAGGCCGATTTTCTTTTGAGTTTTTCTACATCCAGCCGTAAAGCATGATCCCGAATAGCCCTTTCTATAACCCATCGAGAATTAAAAATCTTGCCGATAATCATGTTTTTTGCAATTACTGTACACATTTTTTCGTCATCTGAGATTCTATATTGTGTTTTACGCAACACGACATTTCCTGTTTCTGACCCGACAATACGAGCTAAAAAACGACCGCTAGAAGACAAAAAACATAAAGAAATATCCCTGCTAGCACAGGCTCCCATAAGTGCAGGGCTTGCTCCTATGTACCCAAATGTAACAATCCCCTGAATATTGTGTAAAGGTATTCTCCCCACTTCTTCGTTGCTTTCCAGAACAACAACATTTTCTCCATCCAGGGCAAGGTATTTATTTGGGGATGTAACATAGAGAGTATTTAATAATTTCTTCACTTTCAATCCTCATCTATCATCTTAGTTATATACTTTTCAACTGTGCTGAACCGTCCGAGTGCTGGAACACATAGATCTTTCAAGGAACATAGATTGCATTTTTTCGTTTGCTTTACTTTTGGTGTGTATTGCCGATTGTAACACATATGCATCTGCTCAGTTATTTCTCTTACCTTGCTTCTATACTCTGAAGTTATTACTATTTTCTGCCTATGCCTGATTTCGCCATAGAAGAGATATCCTATTTCAACCTTACAACATAACATTTCTTCAATGCACATTGCTTGCGCTGTTAATTGTAGGATATCAATATCAGATTCCTTTGGTTTTCCGCGCTTATACTCTATGGGGTATGGCATGTATTTTCCCTCTCTTCCAAACAACTCAACGCCTGCGATGTCTTTGTGGAATTCGACAACATCACAGACACCATTTATTCCCAGAGATGCAGAAAATACAGGCATACCCCTGGTAATCAATATGTCTCCTCTTTTTTCAAATGCTTGTCCCTCGTGAGCATTCTTATGGAGCAATTCGCCTTCTACAGTTCTCAGATTATCTTGCCATTGCTTTTCAATATGTATTAATGCCCACTGCCTTGGACAAAAGGCATAATGCTGTATTCCTGCTAAATTTAGATATTCTTCTTCACTATACACCTTCATATTCTTCAACACTTAGGTTAGCCAAAGGATTTAATTTTATTTCATAATCATTAATTGACGATGGTGTTTCTACACCTTGCTTTCTTGTTATTACAACAGAATTATGAACTTTGGCTGAAGAATATTGACCAAGTTTATTATTATGCCTAAACCAGAATAGTTTTACTACCTCCATACTTCCTTCTGGACGCGCAGAACTGGAATCATTGACAAACAGTGTACGAATAGCCTCTTTTATTTTTTCTGCATCATCCTCTGTAAACCCGGTCAACTCTGCAAGTTGAACATTAATGCTGCCTCTTAGAACATATACTCCAAAATCAACACGGTGTTTCATACCCATTGTATCAGACGATTTTTTTGAATTGTCGTTCGATTCATTATTCACGCTTTTTGTAATCTGAATGCTGGTAATATCAATGGGATCAACACTAAAGGCGGGATGTATAGAGACAGGCCCTCTGATACCAACAGATACCCCATCTCCACTTTCATCTTTTTCTTCTTTTTTACTCTTAAAAGCAAACACTTGCCCAAAGCTACGCACATCCAACCAGCTTTCACAAGCAATTCGCTTAAACTCATCCCTATTTTTTGCTTTTTCTGCTTTTACGAGTAATTCATTAGCCAAAGCACGTTCACGTAATGACTGATATCCGTCCACGTTCTTGTCATCTGATTGAACGAATATTTTCTCCCCCATATCCAAAAGCCGATTCCTTATCTTCCTCTTAATACATACATCCGAAATCTCACCCAAACCGGTATAAGTTGTTCTGGGTAAATTACCGTTCAATGGATCCCCATTTGGGTTAGCGTTCTTAACTGAAATAATAGCAACAAAATCAATTTTGTTTTGAAGTACACTCATTTTTTATCCCCTCCTGATTTTATTCTCCTAAACTCATTTTTTTGTGCATCAAACCCTAAGATCATTCTTCCATCCAGATTTTTTAACTCAGCAAACTTATCCGGTGGTATTTTTGCTGATATCTCTTCTTTTATCCTGCAGTACATTGCCGCTTTGCTTCCTAAACGTCTGATATAAGGAACAAGCTTGTCATTAATAATTCTCCAGGTTTTGCAGGGTTCAACAGCAAATTTCGTGAAATACCTTATGGCGTTCGTTTCTCTATCCTCGTTCTGAAGCCATAACGCATGCCTCTCAATTTCATCTGCAACAGCCAATAGTCGTCCACAGTTGTAAACAATATCCATGCTATCATTATCTACATTCACGTTCCATACCTCCTTAGAATTGGTTTTTTCAAATCTGTGTCTTTTATAGACAGAACATGTTATGGTCACAACTTTGCGCCAGTTATAATTCTCTTTATAGTTTTGGGGACAGATTGCTTTTCTGACCAAAGCATGGACAATATCAACCGGAATATGGGCATGATCTACAATACAGGGTAATAATCTTTCCACAGTAGCACCAATCAATTTGCTCTCAGCCCTTATCACTCTATTCTGTTCAGTTCCAAATGCAACCTTTGCAATGTCGTCAAGAGCAGGTGCACCGATAAATTCTATTAACTTATTATTGTGTTTCTTATATGTGTGAATCCAAGAGCACTCCTCATGCCAGGCTTTGATATTGTCAAATAGTTCATTTCCCTGCGTACCATGAAACTCGCGATAAAATGTTATGGATAATCTGCCTTGAGTAGCAGAATCCAATCCGATTAACGCCAAATCTGTATGACTATCAATGCTAGCCTTGTAACCAGAGATTGCTCTGTTAAATCTTCGAGCTATTTCTTCCTTCGTATATATCATCGGTTCATTAGAGTTTAATTCATCTTCATATAGAAAAGCCTCATCGAATGTGTCTCCTGTAAGGGATGGCACTTTTTGAGCTTTTGTTCCCCATAGTAAAAACACCTTATCGCCAAAGCTTTTGCCTTGTTTCGCTATTAACCACTTAAGGGCATTGTGCGCCTTTTGTGATACCTCATAGCCCACTTGCACAGCTTCTTCAGCCGATCTGAAACGACCCCTGTATGTAAATCCGGATTCATCGTTTGCAGATATAATTTTTGCCTGATCAGCAGGATGCCTTATTTTTTTAGGATGATTATTTGAGCATGGCACCATTTCTCCTGTTATATAGCACAATTGCCGTTCTTTTTGCTTACTGAGATAATAATCTATATAGTCCTGACATACCTTTGGATCATCCCAAAGGTTGACAATATTATCGAACCCGGCAACTCCAAATCTAACAAATGCATCACTTTGATTTTGCTTACTAGCCAGTGTTTTGAAGATTGGAGGTTTTTCGTCTTTATTTCCAGTCCATTTATCTATCAGCTTATTGTTATTATCACATACCAGAATACCTTCTCTAATCAGGTCATGAACTAGACATCCTTTTTTCAAATAATTATAAACTGCACATACCTTTTTATTGGAATAAGCCGAACTACACCATTCCTCTAATTGCTCCATATACTTTTTATGAAACTCGGAACCTTTATTCCCCCCAAAATGCGAATAATCACCGGCTACATATTGAAGCTTATCATGTAGTGGATGAGAAACAGGATTCTTCCCTGAGCGACTAGCAGATGCCTCAGAGCATGGAATAAGTGTCTCCTTGTCATTAAACAACACCCTACTACTTACATAATTGCCATCTGAATCAACAATAATTTCAATATCAGCATTCTGTGTTGTATGCGCAATTGGCAATGGTCCATTCGTTCCTTTTTCAAACACATTGTTATACGTCTCATTCAACATGACAAGCCAACTCATTTATTAATCCCCCCTTTGCCCACAAGCATCATCTAGAAACTCAGAGACATCGATTATCGTAAAGTTCCTACCATTAATGAATTTTTTAGGTGTCATCTTAGAAATAACTCTTTCTTTTGGACACTCTTCCGGTCTACAAAAGTTGATGACACCATTAACCATTTTGGGGTACCAGAACTTTACGGTCATTTCATGGCTGGACTGTTCATCGGGATATACAATGGAGTGATATTGAAGACCAAAATCCATTTCACCCATGTTATCATAATATCCTTCTCCCTCATCAAATTCACATGGTTCGACATACGCTTGACATTCACGTGCTCCTAAGAAAATATCGCGCCTTCCACCTCGTTCAATGCATCTTTTGGCTATACAATAATGCTTGTTTTCATTTCGATCTTCAGCGAGATCAGGTCTGTTCATGTTGAACTCAAAATGTGCCTTGACATGATATTCAACATCACTTAAATAAGTATAATAGGATAGATCATTCCCTCCACCAGGTTTAAGTGTACGTACCGCTTTCGACTCAGTTTTTATTGGTTTCATAATGCGTACACTATCTATGTACCAGATAATTGTAGGTTTGAAATATATACTTTCCGTTATGCCCTTAAGAGCCTGATATGTTGGTAAAGTAAGACTCATCTTTTCAGCTCCGATTTTCGTAACCGGATCAGTAAATAATGCATATTTACCATAAACCTTATATGTTATCTGATTTCTCATATATATCCCTTTCTTTAAAATAGAAATTATACGCATCATTTTATTTACAATAATAGAACAACTGGTTTATTATGTCAACTAGAAAACGAGATTATTGTATGGTATAATTATTTCGTCATCCTAGGATGTGGATTGAAATTTTAAAATGGAGATTATGAATTGCCGCTTGTATATTTCTTATGATACATACAGGCGGCTATTCATATAAGAGTAGTTCCATATTGCTTTCTTCTATAACACCTAATTTGCTATGATAAAATCCATCTTTCAGGATTAATACTCCATCAATTGGAGAATTGACAAAAGCTCTTTTTTCTTCCAATAGCCTGAATTGACTTTCGAAAATGTTTACGGCGTACTGCTGCAACTCTTTCAGACATTCTAACTTTTCAGAAAGTGATTTACTTCCCAATAAATCAGTTATTATTCGTCTTCCCTCACCATATGGTACTAAAACAGTTCTTGTGTTATCATCAATTACCCTAAAATTATCAGCAGCAGTTCTGAACATATGAAGAAGCTGAAAAGGATATTGCTTTCCCGTCAAGTCCTCGTATGCCATTTCCTTTTGCTTTTGACCTGATAATATGCTGTACAGTTTTTCGTTTATTTCTTTACAATAATAATCCATTTGAGTGCTTATTTCTGAATCTGAATAATAGTATTTGTAATATTGAAGGATTGCAGCCGGGGATAATAAATCATTATCAAACTTTTCGGGATTGTTACTATATTCGTGTAGTATTGTACGGGTATGCTTTTGTCCAAGTTCTATTTCTTTCAAATTCTTAAGCACTTCATCCCTGACATTTATTATGTAGGTCTCTTTTATTTCCCCCTCTCCATGCCTATTTCCTCTACCTGATGCCTGCGCTACAGAATCAAGTCCGGCCAAACTTCTAATTACGGTTTCAAAACTAATATCCACACCAGCTTCTATTAGCTGTGTACTAATACAAATAATATGTTCATTAGATTTCAGCTTATCCTTGATTTCACTAATCACCTTTTTTCTATGAGCAGGACATAGATTCGTACTTAAATAATAAAGATTGATATTTCCTACATTACGTTCTTCTGCAACTTTATATATTTTCTCTGCTGCTTTTTTAGTATTTAATATTACTAATACACTGTTATAGCGAGCTTTCAGATTATAAACAAAGTCTACTACCGTATCTACTGTGTATCCCCCCTCAATAAGTCGAGGGATAATGTTCATCCTTTTAAATTCAGTAAAAAGTTTTGAAGGGGTCGAAATAATATTGGGACTATCAGAAATCATAATTGGTCTGACAACCTCCGATAAATTAGGTTGTGTAGCAGAAGACAAAACAATAGTGCAATGACATATTTTATTAAGATAATTGATTGTATCGTTAAATAATGAAATACATTTAATTGGTAATGCTTGAATCTCATCGAATATAAATATTGAATTATCTAATTGATGGAATCTTCGTATTGAGACAGTTCCAGATTCAAAAAAAGTATTTAAAAACTGAACCATGGTTGTGAAAATAATAGGACAATCCCAACGCTGAACCAATAGCTTATATTTTTCATGTTCTGTTTGTATTACATTGCAATGATGCTCTAAGAGATTATCAGCACAATTAAGTACATTCCTGACCTCACTTGCATTTTGCTCAATAATAGTAGTAAATGGAAGAACATAAATTATCTTTTTCATGCCGTGCTTTATTGCATGTTTTAAAGCAAACCTTAAGCTAGAAAAAGTTTTACCACCTCCAGTTGGTACAGTGAGCAAATAAATACCTCTTTCTCTTTGTGCAAAATCCGCACATTCGTCAGAAACCTTAAGTCTTAACTTTTTAATTCTTTCTTCTAAAATAGTGTTCGTCGGTTTTGCCTTTAACTCATTAATTTTATCCTCAAGTCGCATTAGATAATTTTTCCAGAGATCACTTGTATCCAAGCACGGTAATTCCTCTATTCCCTCCATGAATAAATAAGTATCCAATCTGTCACAATCTATTACAATGCTATATAGATGTTTTATCAATAAATGAAGAGTAAACGAAACAGATAATCTCTCTGTTTTTACTTTTCTCATAATATTGTTCAACTCATTACATGCTTCTGAGAAAAGGCTATCTATATCTTTTTCACTGCAGACAATATCAAAAAAACGATTAATACATGTATGATATTGTGTATCAAGGTTTTCTGGTTTGAGACGATTAAGCAGAGGAACTTGACAATCCATAGTTATAAAATCATTAAGCCCACCATGATGATAGCTAATAACCATAGCTAATATTTCAGATAAGATTTTCTCTGAAATACTGCATGAATCATGGAATTTATTATAGATATAAAGGGCTCCTATTTTACCATGATCTATTTTACTTAGTGGTTCTTCCTGATTATTTTGCTTGGGGGTATTCATTATTGATCGAATATAGTCTTGAAATTCATCGCTAAACTTCCCCATATCGTGCAGGACACCTGCTAGCCTGGCAATTTTGCCAATGCCTATTCTAGAACCATACTCATCACATTTTGCAGCGACATCTAAGAGATGAACTCTCAATTCATGGATAGCCTTATCAGTTTCTCTGAAGTGTGCTATATATTTCATATGATAACACCAACTATCCTTCACTGATAAAGTAGAACCATCTTTTTATACTATTTACCACTCTTGCGGAGTATATAACTTGATTTTCTATTTATTACCGGATCAATATCGTTATACCGAGGCCGATTGCCTGGGTGTCAACCATTAATTTTGGTCCAAATTGGACGCTCTCGGTAGGCTGAGCGGCAACAGGTATTGCACTGTCCGTTCAATTATCGAGAGTGAAACCAACTAAACTATACATAGGAAAACTATTTTTCAAACTGAGACACATACCTTGAACCGATTGGCATTAAATCGGGAGGTATGGCATTGCATTGCGCACACTATTTGATGAGATTGCCATGCTCCGTTTCACCCCACTCGCAATGACACGGACATATAGCCCGCGCTTTATGATTATGTAAGTAAGAGTATTACTCCGCTTCAGATGTCGGCATGTAAAGAAAGTAATATTGAATGATAAAGCAAACGGCGGGGAAAGCTTCCCCCGCCATAAATAACCATATAACTGCCACTAATCCAAAAAACTATTTCTATATTTACGCTGAGCAATTAATAAAGCCGTTCTCAATCATGCGAATTATTCTCAAACACATCCAGGCTTATCACATCCAGCTCTGCGGGCTTTTTGCCCATCTGGAGGCAGCGCAGGACGGCGTAGGCCGTATCAATACTGGTGAGGCACGGGATGGAGCGCTCAACGGCCTTTCTTCTGATCTGGAAGCCGTCTCTTTCGGAGTTTCTGCCCCTGGTGGGCGTGTTGATCACCATCTTGATTTCGCCGGACTCCATCAGGTCAATCAGGTTGGGCGAACCCTCGTTGATCTTCCTCACCGCGTTGGTGGCAATGGCGTGCCTGTTCAGGTAGTTGGCGGTTTTGCCCGTGGCATACAGCTTGTAGCCCAGCCGCTCAAAGCCGTCGGCCAGGTCCACCAGTTCCGGCTTGTCGGTATCGCGCACCGTAAACAGGATACCGCTTCCGGGCTCCGGGAACTTCATGCCTGCCGCCACCAGGCCCTTCAGGGTGGCCTCGTGGACGTTCTTGGCAATCCCCAAAACCTCGCCGGTGGATTTCATCTCAGGGCCAAGGCTGGTGTCCACGTCATGCAGCTTCTCGAAGGAGAAGACCGGCACCTTTACGGCCACATATTCCGATGCCTTGTAGAGCCCGGTGCCATAGGGGAAGTCGGACAGCTTCTTGCCCATCATGATCTGTGTGGCCATCCTGACCATGGGGATACCCGTCACCTTGCTGATGTAAGGCACGGTACGGCTGGACCTGGGGTTAACCTCTATCACATAAACCTGGTCATTGAACAACACGAACTGGATGTTGACCATACCCACAACATTCAGTGCCCTGGCCAGCTTTTCGGTGTATTCAATAATGGTGTTCCTGGTCTTGAAGGACAGGCTCTGGGGCGGATACATGGATATGGAGTCGCCGGAATGGACGCCTGCCCGCTCCAGGTGTTCCATGATACCCGGAATCAGGATATCCTTGCCGTCGCAGATGGCATCCACCTCGATTTCCTTGCCCATCATGTACTTGTCGATCAGGATGGGATGTTCCTGCTCCTCGCGGCAGATGATCTCCATGAACTCGGTCACGTCATTGTCGTTGTAGGCAATCTCCATGCCCTTTCCGCCAAGGACGTAGGAAGGACGGACCAGCACGGGATAGCCCAGCTTGTTGGCAGCCTCAAGCGCTTCTTCAAGTGTGAAGACCGTGAAGCCCTTCGGCCTTGGAATACCAAGTCTTTCAAGGAGTTCATCAAAGCGCTCCCTGTCCTCGGCCGCATCCACATCCTCCGCCTTGGTGCCGAAGATATGGACGCCTTCGTTGGCAAGGGGATTGGTGAGCTTGATGGCCGTCTGCCCGCCAAACTGGGCGATAACGCCGTCGGGCTGCTCATGGTCGATGATCTCCATAACGTCTTCAGGTGTCAGAGGCTCGAAATAGAGCCTATCCGATGTATCGAAGTCGGTGCTGACGGTTTCCGGGTTGTTGTTGATGATGATGGTTTCATAGCCCAGTTCCTTCAGGCCCCATACCGAATGAACCGAACAGTAGTCAAATTCGATACCCTGCCCGATTCTTATGGGACCAGAGCCCAGCACTACGACCTTCTTGTTCCTGGTAGGAATCGATTCGGTGATCTTGTCGTAGGTGGAATAGTAGTAAGGCGTCTGGGCTTCAAACTCGGCCGCACAGGTATCCACCATCTTGAAGGCGGGCCGTATGCCGGCCTTATGCCTTCTCTTCCGGATTTCCTTGCTGGTACCCTTCACGTACTTGGCGATGACGTCATCGGGGAAGCCCATCTTCTTGGCATCCAGGAGCACCTCGTCGGTCAGGGTATCCATGGTAAGCGTCTTCAGCTTCTCTTCCATGGCCACGATATTCCTGAACTTGCTCAGGAACCATCTGTCGATCTTGGTAACCTCAAAGATCTCGTCCAGGCTGAACCCTCTCCTGAGGCATTCGGCAACCACCAGCAGGCGGTTGTCATCCACATTCTTAAGCTTTTCGCGCAAAGCGTCATCGTCCAGTTCCTTGCACAGGGGTGTCTCCAGCGTGCGGATGCCCAGCTCCAGGGAGCGGATGGCCTTCATCAGCGCCGCCTCGAAGGAGTTGCTGATGGCCATGACCTCGCCGGTGGCCTTCATCTGGGTACCCAGGGTCCTCTTGGCCTTCACGAACTTGTCGAAGGGCCACTTGGGAATCTTCACCACTACATAGTCCAGCGTGGGCTCAAAGCAGGCGTAGGTCTTGCCCGTCACCGCATTCTTGATCTCGTCCAGGCTGTATCCGATGGCAATCTTGGTAGCTACCTTGGCTATCGGATAGCCTGTTGCCTTGGAAGCCAAAGCAGACGATCGGCTGACGCGTGGGTTGACCTCGATGACGGCATACTCGTAACTGTCCGGATGGAGCGCAAACTGGATGTTGCAGCCACCCTCAATACCCAGCGCAGATATGATCTTCAGGGATGCCGAGCGGAGCATCTGATACTCCCTCTGGGACAGGGTCTGGGAAGGCGCCACCACGATGCTGTCGCCCGTATGTACGCCAACCGGATCGATGTTCTCCATGTTACAAACCGTGATGACATTGCCCTTGCCGTCACGGATTACTTCATACTCGATTTCCTTCCAGCCCGCGACGCACTTCTCGATGAGCACCTGGTGTACCCTGGAAAGGCGCAGCCCGTTGGCGCCAATCTCCTTCAGTTCTTCCGGATCGTGGGCTATACCTCCGCCGGTACCGCCCAGGGTATATGCCGGACGAACCACCACGGGATAGCCGATGCTTTCGGCAAACTCCATGGCATCCTCCAGGTTGTAGACGATCTTACTCGGTATACAGGGCTCGCCGATGCGGAGCATGGTATTCTTGAACTCTTCCCTGTCCTCGGCCATCTTGATGGCCTCAACGGCAGTACCGAGGAGCTTGACACCCATTTCGTCCAGGAATCCGGACTCCGCCAGCTCCATGGCCAGGTTCAGGCCCGTCTGACCGCCCAGCGTGGGCAGGATGCTGTCAGGCCTCTCCTTGCGGATTATGTTCTTTACAACATCCACTGTGAGAGGTTCTATATATACCTTGCTGGCGATTTCCGTATCGGTCATGATGGTGGCCGGGTTGCTGTTGACCAGTATGGTCTCTATTCCTTCCTCTTTAAGGGCCCGGCAGGCCTGGGTTCCCGCATAGTCGAATTCCGCCGCCTGGCCGATGATAATGGGCCCCGACCCGATAACAAGTACGCGTTTTACATCCTGTCTTCTAGGCATTTAAGAACCTCCCTTGTGTGCTTCCATGGTTTTTATGAAATTGTCGAACAGATAGCGGTTGTCTTCGGGACCCGGCGATGCCTCCGGATGGAACTGGACCGTGAAGGTGGGCGTGTCCAGATAACGGATACCCTCAACCGTTCCGTCGTTCATGTTGATATGGCTGATCTCAGCTTTTGATGGATCCAGGCTCTCAGCCACAACTACATAGCCATGGTTCTGGGATGTGATATAGGTTCTGCCCTGCTTCAGATCTTTTACCGGATGGTTGCATCCCCTGTGCCCGTACTTCAGCTTGGTGGTCTCGCCGCCATGGGCCAGCGCCGTCAGCTGGTGCCCCAGGCAAACGCCGAATATGGGCTTCTTCCCCAGAAGTTGTTTGATCACCTGGATCTGGAACTCGCAGTCCTTGGGATCTCCCGGTCCGTTGGACAGCACGATGCCGTCGGGATTGACGGACAGAACCTCTTCGGCCGTGGCCGTTGCCGGGAAGATGGTCACATCACAGTTCCGTTCAATCAGGGAGTGAACGATGTTGGCCTTGGTGCCATAATCCATCAGGGCCACCTTCAACCCGGTACCCTCAATATGTATGGGTTCCTTGATGGTCACCTCATCAACGGGTTTTACGATGGTATACTCATGGATGGCGGCCTTCCAGTCATCCGGGTTAAAGTTCGGATCGGTGGATATGACACCGTTCATGGTTCCTTTCTCACGCAGGATCCTGGTGAGGGCCCGTGTGTCAATGCCCTGCAGCCCGACGATGTTATGCTCCACCAGGAAATCATTGAGAGTCCGTTTTGAGCGCCAGTTGCTGGGCTCGTCACAAAGCTCCCGGACGATAAAGCCCTTGACCCAGGGCTTCCTGGACTCATTATCATCGTCATTGATTCCGTAATTTCCGATGAGAGGGTAGGTCATGGTCACGATTTGCCCCGCATAGGACGGATCGGTCAGAATTTCCTGATAACCGGTCATACCGGTATTGAATACAATCTCGCCCACGCAGGAGCCCACAGCCCCGATGGCCTTACCCTCGAACAGTGTACCGTCATCAAGCAGCAAAAACGCTTTCATACTGACCTTCTTTCCTTTTCAGTTTATTCTTTTATGGTCACCCGGCCCACACAGGGATGCCATCCCTGTTGCATCACGCCGGGATAACTGCTGAGCCATTTGCCTCAACGGCTGTTTATTTCTTGAATCCTTATGGGGATGCTCACAGCGCCAACAGGATATCGTCCCGCATGCGGATGGCCTCCGCACGTGCCGCTTCCGCAAATTCCTCATGGGTAAACTGGTTCTTCCAGCGATCCAGCTTGTATGCGCACATGAGGCTACGGGATGCATTGACGATGGCACCAAGGCCGTTCTTGTCAAATGCGTGCGCCACATCCTGTGCCGTGCCGCCCTGGGCCCCGTAGCCGGGAACCAGTATCCATGCGTTCGGCATCCTCTTTCTCAGTTCCTTCAGTTGCTCGGGATAGGTGGCTCCCACCACGGCGCCTATCGCCGAATAACCATTATCTCCGATGAGGGGTTCACCCCATTCCCGCACTAGGTCGGCCATCATTTCGTAAACCCTTCGCCCATCCTCCAGCTTCATGTCCTGGAGCTGGCCCGAGGACGGATTGGAGGTCTTTACCAGGACGAAGATGCCCTTGTTTTCATTCATGCAATCCCCGATGAAGGGTTTGATGCCGTCTATACCCAGGTAAGCGTTAACCGTGAGGGCATCGGCATTGAACGCCCGGCAGGCTTTTCCGAAGATATCGGTCTTGCCCAGGAAGGCCATGGAATAGGCCTCAGCCGTAGGCCCGATATCGTTGCGCTTGCCGTCGGCGATCACGATGAGCCCCTTCTGGCGGCCGTAGGCAATGGTCTCCTCAAGGGCCCACAAGCCTTCTATGCCATACATCTCATAATAGGCCACCTGGGGTTTGATAGCCGGAATAATATCGCAGGTAGCGTCGATGAGCCTTTTATTGAACTCCAGAATGCTCCTTGCGGCAGCCTGGAAGGCGTTATCCACCTGCTGCCTGCATTTTTCCTTAATGGATTCCGGAATGTATTCCAGCTTGGGGTCAAGCCCCAGCACTGATGGGTTGTTCTTCTCCTTAATGGCCTTTCCCAGCCTGTCTGAAAAGTTCATGCCTCCCGTCTCTCTCCTTCTGCGTTTGTTCTTCAGACCTTCCTGCGTTTAGTCAAACGGATATGTTCAAAGTTATTCATCTTTATACACTTCTATTTATCATTATACACTATCTTTCCGCCAACGAAAGTATATTTTACTCTTCCACAAACCCTGAAGCCGCCGAATGGCGTATTTTTGCTCTTGCATAAAAATTCATCAGGATCTATTATATATTCCTCGTTAAGATTTACCAAGACCAAATCCGCATCGGCACCAACTCGGATATCTCCCTTATTGATTTTCAGGATCTCCGCCGGTCTTGTGGCCATCTTGTCCACCAACTGGTTCAGGGTTAAGATGCCCGGCCTGACCAGGTAGGTCAGCGCAAGGGGCAGCGCCGTTTCAAAACCGACGATACCATTTGGCGCAAGCTCAAACTCCACGTTTTTCTCGTCAAAATGGTGGGGCGCATGATCGGTGGCGATGATGTCGATGGTGCCATCCCGCAAGCCCTCGATCACCGCATCCACATCCTCCTGGGTCCTTAAGGGCGGATTCATCTTGGCGTTTGTGTTATAGCCCTCGCAGGCCTTTTCGGTGAGCGTGAAGTAATGGGGACATGTTTCGGCGGTCACGCGGACGCCCCTCTTTTTGGCCTGGCGGATCATCTCCACGGATCCCCTGGTGGAGACATGGGCGATGTGCACGGGCATTCCCGTGTACTCGGACAGGATGATCTCCCTGGAAACCATCACATCCTCGGCAGCCGATGGTATTCCGTGAAGACCAAGCCTGGTACAGGTTTCCCCCTCGTTCATGCTCCCGCCTTCGGCAAGGTTGAGATCCTCGCAGTGGGAGATGACGGTAAGGCCAAACCCGTTGGCATAAATCAGGGCCTTTTTCATGACCGAGGCCTGCATGACGGGCCTTCCGTCATCGGACACGGCAACGATACCGGCCTCCTTCATGCTGCCCATCTCGGAAAGCTCATTCCCTTCAAGGCCCTTGGTGATGGCCCCGATGGGATAGATATTGACCACACCCTCGCGGCTGGCTTTATCCATAATGGTCCTTACGATGCTTTCGTTATCGATAACCGGATTGGTGTTGGGCATGCAGGCAATGGAGGTGAAACCTCCCTTGGCGGCACTCATGGAGCCGGTCCGGATATCTTCCTTGTATTCATAGCCCGGATCCCGTAAATGGCAGTGGGCATCCACCAGTCCTGGAAGCACAGCAAGACCGGTTGCATCAATCACCAGATCGGCCGCTTCGTTAATGCCTTCCCCAATCCGGCTGATCCTTCCGTTCTCTATCAGGATGTCCCTGTTGGTTTCGGTTTTATCCCTGGTGATGATGGTTCCATGCTTTATCAAGATTTTCAATGCTCTTCCCTCCCCGCCAAAAGATACAGCAGCGCCATGCGCACGGCCACGCCGTTGGTGACCTGTTCATTGATTTTGGACTGGTCCGAATCGATGAGGAGGGAGGTCATCTCCACACCCCGGTTGACGGGCCCCGGGTGCATCACCAGGACATCCTTTTTCGCGGCAGCGAGGTGATGCACATCCAGCCCAAAGAAACGGGCATATTCTTCAGTGGAAGGTATCAGAGCTTTCTTCAGCCTCTCCTTCTGTATGCGAAGTCCCATGATCACATCCGCATCAGAAATGGCCTCCTCCAGGCTTGAGCAGATCTGGCATCCCATGTTCTCTATTCCTATGGGCAGAAGCGTTGCCGGTGCGAAAACGCGCACCTTTGCTCCCATCTTGCCCAGTCCGATGATATTGCTCCTGGCTACCCGGCTGTGCGTGATGTCCCCGATAATGGCCACTGTCAGCCCTTCGAGCCCGCCTTTAGCCTCCTGCATGGTAAACATGTCCAGCAGGGCCTGCGTGGGATGCTCGTGCATCCCGTCTCCGGCGTTGATCACCGAAGCGTTTATATGCTTTGCCAGAAGATGCGGAGCTCCCGGCTGGGAATGGCGAATCACCACGATATCGCTCCCCATCACGTCCAGGGTTTTACCGGTGTCGATGAGGGTTTCACCCTTGGCTACGCTGCTGGTGGATACCGAAACATTTACCGCATGGGCGCCCATGTATTTGGCTGCCAACTCAAAGGAAACACGGGTCCGCGTGCTGTTTTCGTAGAAAAGTGTTATCACGCTCCGACCCTGAAGGTAGTTGACGCGTTTCATATTGCTTTGAACGATTTTCTTCATGTCTTTGGCCATATCCAGGATGAGGTTAATCTCATCCGGCTCCAGGTGCTCAAGACCCAGAAGATCCTTTGAGCGAAGCTTCATAGTTCTTTCCGCCTTTCCTTCCTGTTTGTACGCTAATAGCCGTATGTGTAAAAAAATAGTAAGACCGTGGTCTTACTATTGTTAACAAAGCCTTATTTTTTTAAATAACAATCCCGAAAGAGAAAAGATACCTCCCCCGCTTTCCTGCGCGGGCATATATGGTCCAATCAGTTTACTGCACCCAATATACACCATACCTTTTCTCCTTCGCTCCAAATGTCTCAAATATGATAACACAGATATTACGGATTGTCTACAAAAAAATCCAATTTTTTATTTCTCAAACACCTCTATGCCATATGCCGGCTTTTTCAGCAGGGTATCGGCCTTTCCCTCGATCTCTGGTTTGAAGACGCGCTCGACCCATTCTTCCCGCGGTACCTCTTCCACTGCGATGGAGATGGACGTTTCCGCAACACCGATGGATTCCATGACAGCCTGTGTAATCATTCTGGAAAGCTTATCCTTCTGCTCCGGGGTTCTTCCCGGGAACATCTTGATCACCACATGGGGCATGGCACATAACCTCCTTTTTATTTTTCATAAGCATATACCAATAACCGGGCCTGGATCAAGCGTAATTTGTTGGCAGCCCATCGTGTCATTGCGAGGAGCACAGCGACGAAGCAATCCCAATCACTTCCATGGCGGCTTGCGAACCATAAGCAGATTGCAACGCACCGTTTGTGAGGTGCTCGCAATGACAGTTAAGCTGTGGCGTTGTGGGTTGTCGGGATTGCCGCGCTTCACTCCGTTCCGCTCGCAATGACAGGGGTGTGGCGGTGAGGGTATGATGATACTGCGAACTGCACCCTCAACGCTGCGCCCGCAATGACAAAATAGGGTATCCGCAAAGGCTTAAGGCGTAAGGCCTACGGGGATTGGCAAGTATTGCGATTGATAGGGCTGAAGTTTCCCTGTACAATGAATATATCCATAAATATAATATCATGGGTTTAGAATGTGGGGTCCAAAATGAACGAACAAAGAAAATCAAAGAAGTTTCAGTCATACATCAATAGCATCAATAATAGGCTCACTTCCATGAACAAGGGAAGCAAAACCCTCCTGAGGATTGCTTCCATCGCGCTGCTGGCGGGAATCCTGTTTGCCGCATTTCTTCTGGTCTCTACTCAGGCCGGGTTAAAGCTTTTTGAGAACCAGCTGCAGATGGTGGAATGGGTCATCATTTATATTTTCAGGGTATGGGGTCTGTTAGTCTGCGGCGCCTTGATCCTGGACTATCTGAAAGGTGGCCAGGATTCATAAACTGCGCTTCTGCTCCCGGTTCTGTCTCAATGGACCCCACGATCGGCCGACACCCACCGGCGGCTTAACAACATAATGCAAAGGACGGTACGACCTCTCTCCAGGATGGTCCGCACCGTCCTTTTTTTATTTGATCTCAACGTTGTTTAAATTGGGAACGATCTCGATCCAGGTCTGTCCCTTGTTAAGAACCAGCGGCTCCCCGGATTCAAGGGTCAGCACCGTCTGGGCATCCCGCGCTTTCTTGGACCAGGTGAGCTTCACGGCTTTTCCGCCTGTTATGTACCATCCTTCCCCCGTTCCGATATCATTCAGGTTGATCCGGCCGTACTTGTCATTGGGGATGGGCGGCGATGCCATCTTGAGAATGATGATGTTGCGCACGCTCACCTGCTCACCAGTATTGCGCTCCATATGGGGTTTGCCCATACGAATCCGCTTGTACAGCTTTGTCACCGGATCATAGCTATAGCCGCAGTTGCTGCCGGAAGATGCGAATTTGATGATGATCTCTTCGGCAGTCTGCCCGCCCTCCGGAATGGTCATTTGATCATGGTATTTGAAAGGGAATATCTTCTTGGGCGTTGTGGCATACTTGAGCCGTTCTGCTTCCTTCAGCACCCGTTCCCTGGACGTGTAGGAGTCCTGCCAGTTCTTCGGGTCGTTGGTGATGTCCCAGAAGGCGTTTCCATGGACCAGTCCATCGATGTTGTTGATGCCCAGCTTTTTGATATCGGCCTTGGCGTAGTCGCTTCCGCCAAAATGGGTATAGATGGCATCATACTCCATGGCAAAATCCAGGAAGTAGTGTCGCGAACTCCTCACCGGCCCGATCATGTCGGGCATGGTATCCCAGAAGATGGCCATAAAGCGGGTGATCCCGCCTTCGGTTAGGATTTCATAGACAATCTGAGCCTGGGAAATACCTCCCTGGGGAAGCACCTTGTCACCCTGGTTGTCTATCATGACCGCCACCGGCCGCACGTTGGGATCCGGAACCACAAAGCCAGAATTATCGTCCGGCGGAGGCGTCTCCGTCGGCTCAGGCGTTGGAGACGGCTCCACCACAACGATATCCGGTGTTTCGGCTGCCGGCGTTTCTTCAGCGCCGACTTGAGCCTGACGGTCTCCGCATGAATACAGGAAAAGAAGCGCCAGCATCATTACGGCCAGCAGCGCACGTTTTCCCAGCATAACCTGGTACACCTCATTTTCTTCTTTTGTAGAAATCCAGGAATCACTGAGGATTACTCGTTATCCTCGTCCTCTTCATCCTCGTAATCGTCGTCTTCGTATTCCTCAATCTGCTCCTGGAAGGCTTCGAAGGCCCGTTCCAGCTCATCGTCATCCTCTACCGGAACCAGGTATTCCTCGTCGCCGTCCTTTTCGATTTTCATGATGATGACCTCGGCTTCGCAGTCATCGCATTCCTCGCATTCGTGTTCGTCAACGGGAAGCAGAACCACATATTCATTGTCGTCTACCAGGACTGTATCCAGGTATTCGGCCTTTATGGTATCCCCGTCTTCACCTGTCAGTTCGATGATTTCGTTTTCGTAATCCATAGTAAATTCTCCCTTCGGTTTAATGTCTGGAATACAGCGTATTCCGTTATTTTTGCATTGAATCCAGATAACTTTGCAGAATGAAGGCAGCTGCCATCTGATCAATCCGCCCCTTCTGCTTTTTTGTATTGATACCCATGTCGCGCATGGCACGCTGGGCCATCACGGTTGTGAGCCGCTCATCCCATGGCTTGATCTCCACTTCGGGTAACCGTTCCCTGAGGCGTTCCATAAATTCTCTTGTTCTCTCCTCACGAAATCCCGAAGAACCATCCATGTTTTTCGGCAAACCAACCACAATCAGGGGGCACTGATATTGCCCGGCCAGTTCGCAGATCCTGTCAAGCGGCTTTTGTACATCACCCCGCCATTGAATGGTTTCAAGCATCTGAGCGGTCCACCCCATTGGGTCACTCACAGCGACGCCGATTCTGGCATCACCATAGTCGATACATAATATGCGCATAATTGACTCCATTTATGTTTTTAATGTGCAACATGGGCCGAACCGAAACAGGTACTCAACGCATCGCTTTTCCAGGCATGATCTCCTTTCGGAAATCAGCCCGGAAAAGAATGGAAGGGATACTTTCCTCGATCATAAACCATAGCCTGTCAAAATGCAATGACTTTCGCATCACAGAAATTCTATCATGCTTTCTTCCCACATCTCAGGCGCTTCATAACCGAGGAGGTTAACGGCTGTGGCGGCGATATTGGCCAGTCCGAACTCGCCTTCCTTCAGCCTGTATTTCCCCTGGTTCTTCGGATCGAAGATGATAAAGGGTACCTTGTTCAGGGTATGGCTGGTCTTGGCCTTAACCCTGCCGTCCTTGTCCACCTTGGGCTTTCCGGACTTATCCAGCTCATACATCTCGTCCGCATTGCCGTGGTCGGCCGTGATGATGGCCACGCCTTCAAGCTTCTCAATAACCGGCAGGATCCTGCCCAGGCAGAGATCCACCGTTTCCACGGCAATCTTTGCGGCATGGAAACTTCCGGTATGGCCAACCATATCGCCATTGGCGAAATTGCATCTGGCAAAGGTGTATTTGCCTGTTTCCAACTCTTCGATCAGCCTGTCGGTAATCTCGGCCGCCTTCATCCAGGGCCTCTGCTCGAAGGGCACGATATCGGAAGGAATCTCGATATAGGTTTCCAGTTCCTCGCTGAACTTGCCGCTGTTGTTTCCGTTCCAGAAATAGGTCACATGGCCGAACTTCTGGGTTTCGGAGATGGCCAGCTGGGTCACGCCCGTTTTTGCCAGGTATTCGCCCATGGTGTTCTTGATGGCAGGCGGATTGACCAGGAATCGTCTGGGAATGTGGAGGTCTCCGTCATATTCCAACATGCCGGCATAGGTCACCCTGGGATAGCGCACACGGTCAAACTTGTCGAAGTTTTCTTCCTCAAAGGCGCGGCTGATCTCAATGGCCCTGTCGCCGCGGAAGTTGAAGAAGATCACGCTGTCCCCGTCTTCAATGGTGCCAACCGGTTTTCCGTCCTCGGCAATGACAAAGGCCGGCAGATCCTGGTCGATAGCGCCCGTCTCCTTGCGGAGGGTTTCAATGGCTTCCTGGGCGCTGGAGAAGTACCTGCCTTCGCCCAGCACATGGGTCTTCCAACCGCGCTCCACCATGTCCCAGTTGGCTTCGTAACGATCCATGGTGATGAACATGCGACCGCCGCCGCTGGCGATGCGCACATCGAAGGAATCGCTTCTCAGGCTGCTTAAGAATTCCTCGAAGGGAATCACGTATTCCAGCGCGGAGGTTTCGCCCACGTCGCGGCCATCCAGAAGGATGTGCACGCGCACCCTCCTGACGCCTTCCTGGGCCGCCCGCTTGATCATGGCCTTCAGGTGGTCAATGTGGGAATGGACGTTACCGTCGCTGAACAGGCCGATGAAATGGAGCGTGGAGTTGTTCTTCAGGCAGTTGTCGCGGATCTCGATCCAACCCTTGCCCTGGAACATGTTCCCGCTTTCAATGGCCTCGGTAACCAGTTTTGCGCCCTGGGAAAAGACCTGGCCTGCACCGATCGCGTTATGGCCGACCTCGGAATTACCCATGTCCGCATCGCTGGGAAGTCCCACTGCGGTACCGTGGGCTTTGAGCAATGTATGCGGGCATGTCCTGAGCAGTTTGTCCAGGTTGGGCGTATAACCGGCTGCAACCGCGTTGCCTTCGGTCACATTGGTGATGCCGATTCCATCCATCACAACGATCAGCAAAGGTCCCTTGCTTTTCTCATAACCGTTCTTTTTGAGCATATCTTCATTACCTGTCCTTCCTCTAGTTTGGGTAATTATTTTCCATCTATCGATGATCCCGGATAAACATGCCGGCTGATTCATTCCGGCCGTTCATCCCCGGATATCTCTAGTATCGGTCTTTTTATATCATATCATGATGTCCGGCACAATCCCGAACAGGAATTTTGTGCCCGGCATAATGCTGTTTTTTTAAACAACGACGTATGGATTGCAGGTGTAATAACGAGGACGGTTCCTTGCGGGAACCGTCCCCGTTGTCTGCTCTGTTTTCAGCCATCAGCCTGCCTTAACGATTTTCTCAAACTCGTCCAGCTTCAGACTTGCGCCGCCAACCAGGCCGCCGTCGATATTGGGCATGGCAAACAGTTCAGCCGCATTGGAAGCCTTCACGCTTCCGCCGTAAAGGATGCGGGTCTTCTCGGCCACATCATTGCCGTAAAGCTCTGCGATGAGCTGGCGGATGATGGCGCATACCTCTTCGGCCTGCTCATTGGTGGCTGTCTTACCGGTTCCGATGGCCCAGATGGGTTCATAGGCGATAACCAGCCTGGAAACTTCCTCGGCGGACAGGCCAAGGAGGGCAATCTTGATCTGATACCTGACATGCTCGGCGGTTACGCCCTGCTCTCTCTGGGTAAGGGACTCGCCGCAGCATATGATGGGGATCATACCAGCGTCCAGGATGGCCCTTGCCTTCTTGTTGACCATCTCGTCGGTTTCACCGAAATATTCGCGCCGCTCGGAATGGCCGATGATGACATAGTCCACATTGAGTTCCTTCAGCATGGCGCAGGAAACTTCGCCGGTATAGGCGCCGTTTGCCTCCCAGTGCACATTCTGTGCGGCCACCTTGATGTTTGAGCCCTTTGCGGCCTCGACCACAGCGGGAATGCAAACAAAGGGGACACCTACAACAACCTCGGACTTGGCATCGGCAACCAGACCCTTCAGACCCTCAACAAAAGCCTTGGCCTCGGAGGGGGTCTTGTTCATTTTCCAGTTGCCTGCTGCCATAATTCTACGTTCTGCCATCTGTATTTCATCCTTTCATGCGTTTTACTTTTTCTCGTTCAGTACGGCAATGCCGGGAAGCTCCTTGCCTTCAAGGAATTCGAGGGAAGCGCCGCCACCGGTGGAGATGTGGGTGATCTTGTCGGCAAAGCCCATCTGCTCAACGGCTGCAGCAGAGTCACCGCCGCCAACGATGGTCACAGCGCTGGATGCAGCCAGGGCTTCGGCGATCTTCCTGGTACCAACGGCAAACTTCTCCATTTCGAAAACGCCAACGGGGCCGTTCCATACAACGGTCTTGGCACTCTTGATGGCCTCGGAGAACAGTTCGACGGACTTGGGACCGATATCCAGACCCATCCAGCCATCGGGTATCTTGTCGGATTCGACAATCTGGGTTTCGGTGTTGGGATCGAATTCCTTACCGACAACATTGTCTATGGGCAGCAGCAGCTTGACACCCTTCTTTTCTGCCTTGTCCAGAAGGTTGGCAGCCAGTTCCACCTTATCCTCTTCATACTTGGAGTTGCCGACAGAGTAGCCCTTGGCCTTGAAGAAGGTGTAGGCCATGCTTCCGCCGATGATGAGGGTATCCACTTTTTCCAGGAGGCTCTCGATAACACCGATCTTGTCGGAAACCTTCGCACCGCCCAGGATGGCGACAAAGGGCCTGTCCGGATTCTCAAGGGCCTTGCCCATGATCTCAAGTTCCTTCTTGATCAGGAAACCGCTTACGGCAGGCAGGTAATCAGCCAGGCCAGCCGTGGACGCATGAGCCCTGTGGGCGGTACCGAACGCGTCGTTCACATAGATATCGGCCATGGAAGCCAGTTCCTTCGCAAAGGCCGGATCGTTCTTGGTTTCTTCCTTGTGGAAGCGGACATTTTCCAGCATGAGGATTTCGCCCGGCTTCAGGGCAGCTGCCTTGGCCTTGGCATCTTCACCGATGACATCGGCTGCAAGAATAACTTCCTTGCCCAGAAGCTCGCCCAAACGCTTGGCAGCCGGCTTCATGCTGTACTTGGGTTCGGGACCTTCCTTGGGTCTTCCCAGGTGGGATACCAGGATCAGGCTCGCACCCTGATCGATGATGTGGCGGATGGTGGGAAGCGCAGCCCTGATGCGCTTATCGTCGGTGATATTTCCTTCCGCATCCAGGGGAACGTTGAAGTCTACGCGAGCGATTACTTTTTTGCCTTTCAGGTCAATATCGGCTACTGTCATCTTATTCATCATACTCATACAAACAACTCCTTTTGAAGTTAGAATACTGTGTACACTTTGGCATACGGCCTTAATTATTCTACCTTATTCTGTGAATATTTTTCAATATAAATCCATAAATTATTGTTAAAAAAAACACAATATTTCTCTTGGCTGATCAAGGCCGTTTTGGGCCATGAAAATCATCTCCAGAAGCTGGCTACCTGCTTTTTGATTCCCAGAACATTGTTCATGCCGTACTGCTCGATGATCCTTTCCCCTTCCGCACTCTTGAGGTACACCAGCTCGCCCCTGCTGACCCAGCGGTTCCAGTGCTTTTTGAAGATTTCTGCCTTTTCCTTGTTCACGCCCAAAACATCGGGCACAGGATGCCATGCGGCAACCAGGGCCTGCCCGGGCTTAAGGCCGGCGTTGATGGCCGCCAGATCGCCGCGGCTGTCGGGTACCGCCGTTTCATACCTGGGAACCGCATAGCGCTGGTTCATGATGGGGCTTAACAGTTCATCGAAGGATTTGGCAAACAGGGCCGATTCCTCGGAAGACGCATCCAGGAAAACGCGTACGGAACCGTCTTCCCGTCCGGAGATGTTCAGGTGCTTTTCCAGGAGCATCCTGTTAATCAAACCCGCATCCTTCAAGGCATGGAACAGGCAGAGACCGAACCGTCTGGCTAGTTCCAGGCTGTCCATGCACAGGACATGCTTTCGGCTGTATTCCGCAGCTTTGTTCATACCCTTGATCGACGAGCGTATGAACAGGACGGAAGCCGCTCCCAGGCCAATGGCAACCGGTATGCTCACTCCGGCCGCGGCTATGGCAGCCAGCAAGGCCAGCGCACCGGCTCCTCCCTTGAACTTGTTGGCCGCGGCTTTTCCCCTGAGGTTCGCCGTATGGAGGGTGAACACCCCGGTATCACAGGGCACAGCGGATCGCTCCATGGAAAACTCCACGCTGTCCTGTTCGATATTGGCAAACTTTTCACCGATCCGCCACTTGTCATACTGGCTTTCCCGCTCCGCGGCCCGGGCCATCATCTTTTCATTGAACCGGTTGATGGCATCAAGGTTCATGTCCGTCATGAAGGCCAGGGACGGATCGATATGGGCCACCCCCTTCTGGATGCGTCCGTCCTCGCAGATGCTGTAAAACTGCCGATGCTTTTTATGGAGCCTTTTCAAATCGTTGATACCCTTCTCCAGCCCGGGTGCATAGGCCACCACATCCCAGTTGTTGGCAAGCTTTCTGGGATAGTTCTCATCCTTGCGGATACTTCTTCCGCGGAGCTGGTTGACCGAGGCATAGGTTGACGCGCAGCACAGGTCGATCAGGGTGTTGAGGCTGATCGCATCCCAGCCTTCTCCCAGAAGCCCTCTGGTCCCCACGATGCACCTGGTGATGCCCTTCTCCAGAAGGCTTGTGGTGAACAGTATGGCCGACTTGGTGTTCCAGTCCCTGCCGCTGCCCTCAATCTCATAGAGCCTTCCGCCGTATACCGGTTTCATGGTCAGGTTGATGTCATAGCCGTGTTCATTGGCCCATTCCTTAAAATGCGCCAGATAGGTTTCAGCGATGTCATCATCGCACAGAAGGCTCTTGCCGGTCACCATCACAGGATTCAGCGTATCCAGTTCCTCGTCGGTTACCAGTTCCTTGATGACGCTGATGGCACCGCCGCATTCCTCATCCAGCACGTTATCCAGCTTTGCAAGGGAAAGGGCGTTGGAGTATTCGAAATCGGTGACCACGGCTACCCTGAGCCTGTCCCCCATTAACCGCATTTCGTGCCGGAGGATGTCCTTCACGGCCTGAAGCTTGCTCCTGCTGTAGGACAAGACACGGTCGATGGGCGAAATATATGTACGAATACCTTTTTCGGTGAGAATGAAACCCAGGGTATACAGGGCATCGCGGATGGTATCGTACAGGGCCTGGTGTGCTTCCTCTCCGCTGATCTTCAGGCGGTTGAGGGCATAGTCCTCGATGAGCATGGCCCACTCCTCAATGGTCAGATCCCCTGCCATCTCACTGGTCAGGGTGATGTCGGCAGGGATCCTGACACCGGCTTTTATCAGGTACTTGACGCCGGCCGTTGAAAAATCCGGACGGGCTGCAAACAGCTTGCGCCATTCCCTTTGCGTTCCGTCCGCCAGTCTGCGTTCGATAATCCGGGACTTCATCCATTGGCAAAAATCGCTGTCCGGAGATTTGAACTGCTCGACGAGGCTGTGGAATTTCTGGTGACAGTTGCTCAAGTACGCCATTTCCTGCTGTCCGGGGATGCAGAAATAGGTCATGTCCTGGTAAGGCGCCAGCATCCCGTCCTTGACAACAGCCGGGGTGGGTATTTCAAAATCTATGGGACCAAGCAGATTGGTATAATTCTGGAGGATTTCAGTCCTTTCGTCCACGGGCGGGGTCGCCGTAAGGCCGATGATGTTTTCAATCCCCATCCATTCAAGGATGTTTTTCATGACCACCGCCCAATAGGTCTGAAGATGGTGGCACTCGTCAAAGATAACGGTCTTGACCCCGTAATTCCGAAGCTTTGTCAGAAGCTCCCTGGTTCTGGGATGTAGCACGCTGATGAGGCTGTCCTTGTCACCGGAACGCGCAGCCTGGCTGTCCAGGAGCTTACCGTTACGGATTCCCTTGGTATATTTGGACAGTTCTTTTTTATATTGGGCAGGGTTGGAGGTTTTCATGGCGGCAATCCTGGCCCTGGCCTCTTCCTGCTCTATGTGCTGGGCCTGGCTGATATCGTTGGCCCAGAATCCTTCCGCCAGATCGATGATGGTCTCGGCCGCATCTTCAGGAATACTCAGGATCTGGTAGGTCAATACATTGATAAACCTGGGCTGGTCCGACTGGGAAGTCACGATCTCTCCCGGATGAACTCCGCTGTTCTCAGGGATGAAAAGCTCCACCTTTTTTACCCACTGACCCTGTATGGCCGTGTTGGGACAGACGATCAGAGAAGGTTTCTTAAGCCGTACGGCCAGCTCAATCCCGATGATGGTCTTTCCTGAGCCGGGCGGAGCGACCACATGGAGCCTTAAGGGCTGCCCCGGTTCCTTCTTCCGGATTTCCTGTTCGAACCTGTCCAGAATCATCTTCTGATGAGTCCTGAAGGGATATCTGAATTTCAGAAAAGGCTCGTATGCCGCTGTACCTGCCATCTTCCCCATCCCCTAATCCTTTATAGTCGCATGAATGTAAGCCAGAGGGCTTAATGTCACAATATGGAACAACAACATTATACGGCTTACGGGATTTTGGGGCAAGAAGAATATGGCTTTAAGGTGCTCAGCCATCATTGACAGGAGCCGAACCCGCCATGACCTGTTTGGGCTGGTTTGCGCTTCCGTCGCTGTTCATGAACCGGCCGAAGGTTTTGTTGAACAGGGTGGGCAGGACCACAAGGGCTGCCAGCATGAAGGAGCCGATAATGGTAGGCCGGACACCGGCGAAATGGGCCACGATTCCGCTGAGTGCCATGGCCAGCGGAGAAAGTCCTTCATAAATGGTGGCCTGGATACCGAATACCTTACCGCGGTTTTCCTTGGAAACAGTGATTTGCATGACGGTCTGGGTGATAACGCTGATGAAACTGTTGCATATCCCGGCAAAGAAGCCCAGGACCATGATAACCCCAAAACTTTTCGTGAAGCCGGCGATGAGCATGCACACAATCAGCCCGTAAGTGGCAAGCTTATAGAATGAAAAGCGCTTTGCAGGCTTTATCCTGTAAAAGGACAGGATCAACATCCCCAATATGGCGCCCAGCATCAGCGATGCCATGGTGTAGCCATACCGTTCCACGCCAAAGCCTTCGGTATACTTGAACAGGGGCTGGAGCAGCGTGACCCCCATGGTCACAAAAAAGTTGATGAACATGCCGGTTCCCAGGAGAATCTTGATTCCCTGGATGCTCCATGCGTACTTAAAACCGTCAGTCATATCGTGCAGGATGTTCCTGATTGTCGTCTCACGCTTCACATGAGGTATTCGGATAAAAACCTCCGATATGGCCGAATAGATAAAGCATATGCCGTTAATGACAAAGAATACCGGACCTGAAACGATGGCGTAGAGGACGCCGCCGAACGCATTTCCCACCAGGGATGAGGCGGTCTGGGATATACCCCTTGCAGAATTGGCCCGCGACAGATTGTCCTTGTGGACGATCTCGGGTACGGATGCATTGATGGCCGGGGTGAAAAAGGCCCCGAAAAAGCTGATAAGCAGGGCAAAGGGATAGATGAGCCAGAACGGGAATTTCTTCGTCAGGATCAAGGCTCCCATACCCACAAAAAGGATTCCTCTCAGAAGATCCGAAAAAACAATCAGCAGCCGCTTGTTCGATCTGTCGGCAAAAGCGCCTGCGAAGGGTCCGAACAATACCCTGGGCAGCGTAAAGCATGCCAGGATAATGCCCATGATGGCCGTTGAATTGGTTATATCCAGCACCCAGAATCCGAGAATCACGGTGAATGCGGCCTGTCCAAGATCGGAAACCAGCTGTCCCTGCCACAACAGCGTAAAATCCCGGTTCCAGAGTTTTCTTGCATTTGGCTTTTGTGTCATTTCTCAACCTCGCGTTCCAATAAAATATTTGCTCCGATGTCACATTCTGCAGCATCTTCCGCCTTTTCATGCGCTTGGGTCAGTTTATGGCAAACATGACTGATATTCTATTACAACGGGTCGTATATTTCAACCTGTGGTCCGGGAGGCTTCTTATGACAGCCATTGATATAATATAACATGTTTTCCGGCGATTTATTGCATGCCGGTAATGCTTAAACTTTTCTATCTGTAACATACACATCCGTGTAGAAAATGTCTGAAAATGGATTTTTCTTTTGTGCTAATCCGCACCGACCGTGGATATGCTTTATTGGATGCCTGTGGCAGGAGAAGCAATGGCACAGAAGCACAAAGTCTCCGCACTGAGGATTGCAGGAACCTATATCGGCACGATTGTGGGAGCAGGATTTGCCTCGGGCCAGGAGGTTCTCCAATTCTTTGTCTTTTTTGGGAATGCCGGTTTGTCCGGGCTCGTCGTGGTGACCGCCCTCTTCATCCTTATTGGCTATATGATCATGGATCTGGGAAGGCACATCCAGGCACAATCCCATCTGGATATCGTCCGGGCTTCATCGGGAAAGCTGCTTGGAACCTTTTCAGACCTGCTCATCTCCTTTTTCCTGTTTGGCACGCTATCGGCCATGTTTGCCGGCTCCAGTGCCCTCATGTCACAGCAGTTCGGCCTCCATCCCCTTCTGGGAGGTTTCCTGATGGCAGGATTGACCATTCTGACGGTCCTTTCGGGATTCAACGGCATTGTCAACGCCATCAGCCTGGTGGTACCCTTTCTCCTCCTGGCAGCTTTGGGCATCAGCATTGTCTCCCTGTCCATGGCACCGGACAAAACACCAGTAAAAAATGCGGCGCCCAATATTGGCTTTCTCAGAAACTGGCTATGGTCGGCCATCCTCTATACATCCTATAACACCGTCACTTCCTATGGCATACTCGGACCGCTCGGAGCACGGGCAAAGGATCGGAAGGCCATTGTCACCGGCGCTGTCCTGGGTGGGCTGGGTCTCGGACTCGGCGCCTGCGCGCTTTTTTTGGCGCTCAGGCACCATTTTGCCGCCAGTGCCTTCCTGGAAGTACCCATGCTCCATATCGCCGGGAAGGTGTCCCCGTTTGCCCAAATCCTCTATGGCATCGTGCTCCTGGCCGAGATATACACCACCGCCGTGGGCAATCTCTATAGCTTTTCAGCACGCCTGGCCCAATCCGGATGCTCGGATTCACGGTTTGTCATCATCACCAGCGCCCTGTGCGCTTTCCTGTTCAGCCTCCTGGGCTTCTCAAACCTGGTCAAATACTTCTATCCCGCTGTGGGATACGCGGGAATCATCATCCTGACAAGTCTTGTTCTCAACAGAAAGAATCCAAAAGGGTATTGACAAAGTCATTTTTTTCTGCATACTATACATTAAACTCATCATATCGGGATGCGATGAGAGGGAAAAGTAGGCGACTTATGACTTACAGGGAGAAACCATCATGGACTGAGAATGGTTTCAAGTATCATAACCGCTGAAGTTCTCCCTTGAGCACACGCGCTGAATGTCCGGCAGGATTAGTAGGCAAGTGCGGAAAGCTCACCGTTACAAGGGCAGGATATCGGATGAATCAATCCCGTATCCGGCAATGAGTGCATCACGTTTTAGCGTGGTGAATTTGGGTGGTACCGCGAAAGCTATAGCCTTCGTCCCATACGTTGGGGCGAAGGCTTTTTGATTTCGTCAAAAACCGCCCGGAAACGGAAAAGCCCTGTCCGCCCGGACTTGCGCAGGACCAAAACAGGAGGGTTGTTATGATCATCGTATTGAAACAAGGTGCAGATGAAGCAAAAGTTGATGCGCTGAAAAAATGGATCGAGAATCAGGGTCTCGTGGTCTCTCCCATCTACGGCAGCGAAAAGACCGTACTGGGTCTTGTCGGAGACACCTCGGGTCTATCGGCTGATGAGCTGTCCATGCATGAGGTTGTGGAGAAAGTCCTGAAGGTCCAGGAACCTTTCAAGAAGGCCAACCGCAAGTTCCACCCCGAAAACACCGTCATCAAGGTAGGCAATGTCCTGGTCGGCGGTAAGGACCTGGTGGTCATCGCAGGTCCCTGCTCGGTGGAAAGCGAGGACCAGATCATTCAGGTTGCCCTGCAGGTCAAGAAGGCCGGCGCATCCATGCTCAGGGGCGGCGCTTTCAAGCCCAGAACCTCCCCCTATTCCTTCCAGGGTCTTCGGGCTGAAGGGCTCGTGCTGCTGAAACGGGCAGGTGAAGCGGCAGGTCTTCCCATCGTTTCGGAGATCACCAATCCCAACTACATCGAGCTTTTTGAGCAGTATGTGGACCTGATCCAGGTTGGTGCAAGGAACATGCAGAACTTCGAACTGCTCAAGGAACTGGGGCGTCTGAAAAAGCCCATCCTGCTCAAGCGTGGGTTCTCAAACACTCTTGAAGAGATGCTCATGGCCTGCGAGTATATCATGAGCGAGGGTAACCAGAACGTAATCCTCTGTGAACGTGGCATCCGGACTTTTGAAACCTATACCAGGAACACGCTGGACCTAAGCGCGGTTCCCGCTCTCAAGCGGATGAGCCATCTGCCCGTCCTGGTGGATCCCAGCCACGGTTGTGGCCTGTCCTGGATGGTTGAGCCCTTGTCCAAGGCGGCCGTGGCGGTGGGTGCCGACGGACTCGTCATCGAAGTGCACAACAATCCCATGGCGGCGCTTTCGGACGGTCCTCAGTCCATCACGCCCGACGAATTCGCCTATATCATGCCCAAGCTCAGGGAGTATGCCCGCCTTGAAGGCAGGGACATCCCGCTGGGCCATACGGTGGCCTATGCCGGTACCCCTGGCTCCTTTTCCTTCGAAGCTGCCGAAAAGCTCTTCCCTACCTCCGCCATGGTGGGCCTCGAGCGCTTTGAGGATGTCTGTGAGGCCGTAGCCCTCCGGAAAGCGGACGCAGGCGTCCTGCCTGTTGAAAACACGTTGGCCGGGAAGGTCACAGAGGTTCTGGAACTGATTGAACAGTTCAATCTGGAAGTTACCGATCGTCTGAAGCTGAAAGTCCGGCAGAACCTGGTGGCACCAAAAGACACCGAACTGAAGAGCATCAGGAAGATCTATTCCAAGGACAAGGCGCTGGAGCAGTGCAAGGAATTCCTGAAAACCCTTCCGGAATGCCGCATCATCCAATGCTCCACTACTTCGGCTGCCGCCCAGGCTGTGCGGGCCCTGGACGACAAATGCTCGGCCGCCATTGCCAGCGCTACCGCCGCACGGCTCAACAGGCTGGAGATCCTGGTTGCCGATATCCAGGACTGCGACGAAAACTACACTGAGTTTGTTGTGGTCAAGGCAAAGAACAACGGGAAATGAGCTCCGCATCATTGTTCTGACCCCCATGGCATGAACGACTTTCCCGATCATAACGCAACCATAGAGTAACCCCGGCGTCACAAATGCGCCGGGGTTTATGTTTATGGTGGAGCCAGTCCGACATAGACAATTGAAAAAGGCCTCTGCTTTCGCAGAGGCAATCGGTCTGACCGGGCCTGGAGCATCAGGGAGAGTATTGATGTGAAGGCTATGAAGGACCGCGGCACGCACATATAACTTTCCGCTGGCGGGTATTCCTGTGTCTCTCCTCAATGTTCCTTGTCGAATGCCGTTTGTCAGATGCAAACATATCATGAACAGGAGTGACAAGGCTTTTATTTTATTACCTTGATGCCGGGGACATGCCCCTACTTTATCTTTATGCAGCCGGACAACTTTTTGATACAGGTTATCCTGTTTCTTGAATCTGGTAATTGTCTATGGTATGATGGCTTTGTAAACGCGGTTTCTCTCGCTCTATCTAAGACTTACATAACAATCGGAGGTGCTCCCCATGGTGAAGGAGATTGTGTCCAGAAAGGTAGCAATCACTCCTGCGGATCTGACGAAGAGCCTGTTTCCAAATCAGGTTTCGTCACAAGATGTAATTGATGCCGTATTCAGTGACAGTTCCTATAAGGGGGTAATTGCGGTTTCAGGTTTAAAATTCAAGGCCCCTGCTGTCATTGAAATTCTTAAAAAACAGGATGCTGCTGAGTATCTCAATCAACTGGTTGAGAAGGGATATTCGGTGCTGATTCAATTGAAACCCGATGGCATAAGCCTTTATCAGGCCATGGGGAATGAGATCTCGGAAGCCGTTTTGCCCCAGAACCTGCAGAAGACGCTGTATGAAACCCTGAAAGATGCGGACAAATGGGCCGGTTACCTGAATGAAGAGGGCGAGCATGTGATCGATCTGCGCTCTCCCGCACCGGGCCCGCATTTCTATGTGAATCTCCTGATGGGCAACCGTGTCGGCTTTCCCAGTGCCCTTCAGACAACCCCCAAGAGCGTGGTAGACCGGTTTGGCGGCGGCAGCTTCAGGTCCCATGCCGCTTCCCAGGTTCTTGCCACCCGTTGGGATATGCGCCAGGAAGAAAACGGTTTCCCCGCCAACAGGCAATTCTACCTGGCGGAGAACAACCAGAAGATCTTCTATTCGGCCGAACCAGCCCATCCCAATATCCTTGAGGCAAAGTGCATCCATTCCCGAAACCATACCAGGATTATTTATAAAACAAAATGCGGCCTTGAGATCCGCCGTCTCATCTTCATCCTTCCCCAGTACAAGGGGCTTCCCCTGGCAACCGAGGTCCAGAGGATAGAAATCGTCAACCATTCGGGCAGGGACAGAAATCTCCGCCTGGTGTATACGGGCATGTTCGGCAACTTCAACCCCATGGGACAATGGGAGGACGTGCTCTACACCAATGTCATCATGCAGGGAAGGGTACTCCGGAACGAGGACGGCTCCATCATGGCAATCGGCCCGGATTATTACCCGCCCTATACCCATTCGGATCAGCGTTACCATGTGATGATGGTCCGTAACGGCAACTCCATATCCTATCCCACGGAGTTCTGCACCGACTACAACGAGTTTGTAGGCGTCGGAAGCCTGAATGATCCCCAGGGCCTGATGCGCCTCTCCAACAGGCTGCATCGCAAAGGTCCCGGTTTCTTTGCCGTGGCAGCTACCGTATCCCTGGGCAAGGGTGAAACCCGGGTGGTCGACAACTTCACCGGCATGGTATCCGACAAGACCAATCCGGAATACAATTACCATGATACCTATGTCAGCGAGATCAAAGCGCTGTGCGATACCTTCTCAGCACCCGGCGCCCTGGAAGAAGCCTTTGATAAGAACATGAAGTTCCTGGATGAATACAGCAGCTTCATCCAGCTTCAATCCTCCAATGAGTTGATGAACACCTATTTCAACAAGAATCTTCCCTTCCAGGTGCTGTACCAGACCTTTGTTTCCCGCTCCTTCTGCCAGACCCAGAAGGGATACAGGGAAATCGGGTTCCGGGAGATCCAGGATATCTTCGCCTCAATGTACTACTTTGTAGCCATGGGCCTCTCGGACTTTGTGAAGCAGCTCCTGAAAGAATGGTGCAGCATGGTCTTCGAGTTCGGCTATGCCTACCATAACTTCTTCTGGGTGGGCAAGGAGCCGGGCAAATGGTCCGATGACGCCCTCTGGTTCATCCAGGCGGTCTACCGCTATATCAATCTGACGGGTGACATTGGTTTCCTGGATGAGACCTGCACTATCGCGGGCACCGATGGTAAAGTGCGGCCCATCTACGAGACCATCAAGGCCATCATTCATTATTCCCTGCGTATATCCATCGGTAAGCACGGGCTTCCGCTCATTGACCGGGCCGACTGGAACGACACACTCCAGGTGGATCCCGACGCCATCGACGGCATTACCAAGGAAAAGCTCTATAAGGAGCAGATCGCAAAGAGCGGCAATCCCGACGAACCTTTCAAGAGCGACTTCTCGGAAAGCGTCATGAACGCATTCCTTTTGAAGCTGGCCCTGGACGAGGCAGCCATTCTTGCCGGGGTTAAGGGCGATGCAGAGACCAAGTCCTATTTTGAGAACTCCAGCCAGGAACTCGCCGGCAAGATCCAGACCCATGCCTGGAAGGAGAACTATTTCGCCCGCGTATTGATCAACCGTTACCCCGACGGGAAATACACGTATCTGGGAGCCAAGGGTGATGGCTTCTCCATCGATCCCAACATTGACGGCGTGTACTTCCTGAACTCTTTCAGCTGGTCCATACTCAGCGATACGGCCACCGATGAACAGATAGGCCTCATGCTGGATGTGGTGGACAAGACCCTCAAAACGCCCTATGGTCTGAAGCTGGTCTCCCCCTCCGACCTGGGTCCCATCACCAACATCAGCGCCACCGACCATTACTTCCCCGGAGACCGGGAGAACGGCGGCGTGTTCAAGCATGCCTGCATGATGGCCACCAGCGCCATGTTCAAAGCCGCAAAGCGGGTTAAGGACCCCGCACTGGCCCAAAGGCTTGCCGAGGAAGCCTGGTGGATGATCGACATCACCGTTCCCTTCAGGACCATGAAGAGTCCCTTTGAAATCTGCGGCAATCCCAGGTTCTGCACCCAGTACAACAACAGCGAGACCGGTGAGAACATCGGTCCCATGCTCAGCGGTACCTCAACCTGGCTCATCCTGACCCTGATGAGCGCCTTCGGTATTGAATACACCAGCCAGGGCATCCTGTTTGAACCCATTCTGAGGCCTGAGGAGGAAGAGCTGCGCTATACCCTGAACACGGGAAGGGCACGCTACCATGTGGCCATCAGGAAGGGCACGGGGTTCAAGCGGATTTCCGGTTCTTCCGTCGTAGAGTTTGACGGTCAGAAGCTTCCGTCCAACATGGTTCCGCTCATGGCCGACGGAAAGGACCATACCGTTTCCATTATCCTGTAACAAAAGCGACGGGGCAGTGAGTTTCCGCTCCCTGCCCCCTTTTTTTCTGCCCATTTTTTTATTTCTTCCAAATGCACTTTACGATACGACGAGTTTCGTTCTGATACAAACCTTCACCAATAAACAGGTTTCAAAACCACACTTCTCCATGACTCTCACCGATGCGACATTTTCCACGAGGCAGACGCCAAAGACCTGAGCAATAGTGAATTCGCTAAACTTTGAAGTCAAATCTTTCACGACATCAAGAATCCTGCTGCCAACCTCTTTGCGCCGATATTGGGGAAACACATTCAAGTCTGATACTTCAGGCAATCCTTGATCTGCAAATGGTCGGATAAGCCTTGGCTTGATCGTCCGATTCGGTGACATAATTGGCGTTCGGGCAAATATCATTTATATGAAAAGGAAGGGTTTGTACGAAGGTGATATTTTGCTGGTCGTTGTCAGGAAAAGAACACTTCTTCGATATACCGCCGCTGTACTTGCGCTCGTCCTGGTCACCGTCATCGTGATCAACCTCACAACGGGCCCGGCTTCACTCTATGCATTCAACGAAGAGACTGAGAAGCGCTATATCAAATGGGTGGATTTCACCGTCCCCTACTCTGTGCTCAAGGAAACCCTGAACCTGGATATCAAGTCCTATGGAAAAGAGGTCAAACTGAACTGGATTGAACTCCTGGCCTACCTGGCCGCAAAATATGGCGGCAATTTCAAGCGGTACAAGAAGTCCGATTTGGAGAATGTGGTCAAGAAACTGAACGAAGGCCAGACCATGGAACAGATAGCGGGGAACATGAAATATTACGACTACTACCTGGAAGCCTATACCGCCGTCTTAGGCGGCTTTGTCGGCGAGTTCGAGATCGAGGTGGATGATCCTGATAATCCCGGCCAGAAGAAATTCGTTAAAAAGTATGGCCTAAAAGCCTTTTCCCCAATTGCGAAGGGGTATAGCTACGGTCATTATGATGATTTTGGTGACAGCCGCTCCTACGGCTACAAGAGAAAGCATCTTGGCAATGATTTGCTGGGTTCCGTGGGCACGCCCATCATCGCCGTGGAAACAGGCCGGATCGAGGTAATGGGCTGGAACCAGTACGGCGGCTGGCGCATCGGTATCAGGAGCCTTGACGGAAAAAGGTATTATTATTACGCTCACCTCAGGAAAAATCATCCTTTCAACAACAGCCTGGCCGAGGGCGACATCGTCATCGCCGGCGATGTGATCGGTTACATGGGCATGACCGGATACAGCAGGAAAGAGAATGTCAACAATATCAAAACGCCGCATCTCCATTTCGGCATGCAGCTCATCTTTGACGAGAGCCAGAAGGACGGCGTAAACCAAATATGGATCGATGTCTACAACATTGTGAAACTCCTTCATGCAAACCGCTCCGCGGTGAGGAAGGATCCGGAGCTCAACGATTATTTCAGGGTATACAAAATGATCGATCCCGTGGTTCCGGACTGAGCGCAGCATGAGGGCCCGAAGGTCCATATCAAATTCCCCTCCGGGCTTTTCCGCATCCGTCACCTTTTCCCTCTGCCGAAATATGATGTTATCAGGCATTATGAGGAACAAGAGGGAATTGCTTTGCTGTCAGGTCAAGAGTTTGTCAGAGTTTCCCTGGAAACCAACCTGTTCTTCCAGAGGATCATGAAAGAACATCTCTTCTTTTTCGAGATCAGCCTGCCACCGGTTGAAAGCCTTCTCATCCAGGAGGCCAACGCGCTGAAAAGGGGTTTTGAACAGCTTCTGGGACATTCGGTCTACTATGCCACCGGTATTGTGTCGGAACAGGCCGTCAAGTCCAACATCTTGGTCACCCCCTACACCCTGCGGGCAGAAGAGATGAGCGTGATGCTGACCGGCGCAAGCCTCAGCACCGAAATTACCAAGGCCGAGTATAGCCTGGGCAATACAGCCAGATCCTATCAACCGGAATGGCCGGAAAATATCATGGATGAGATCAACCGAAGATCCTATAACCTGCTGAAAGAGGTCATCGCTTTCCAGAAAAAGCTTTTTGAACTGAGGCTGGAATGCAGGATCTTCATGTTCGTGTATTCGGCACTGCTGCATCACGTGGATCATGAAGCCGAATACTACATGAAGATACTTGAATCCCTGATGCAACGAAAGCTTCCCGGGAAAAACCTGTGCGATGAGCTCAACCTTTGGAACCACATCATGGAAGAGCATGCCCAGTTCATTGACGGTATGCTGGACCCCACGGAAGAAAAACTGAAGGAAACCGCCCGGGCAACTGCAAACACATTCGACCGGCTGAGTAAGGGATGCACTGCTGCAACGGCAAGGCAAATCCTCCAGAACAGCATCACAGCCACCGAAGGAATCAGCGCATTTAAAAAAGCTGCCACAGAAGGATTGCTGCAATGCAGGATTCGGTCCGTCATCCCTCCCCTGTTGGCCGATCATGTCTGGCGTGAGTCAAACTATTACCTGCAGTTGCTGGACAGTCTGAAGCAGTCTTAAAGCCGTCCCTTTCCCTGGGTTCAGTTGGAAGACTTCCCGAAGCATCGCTTTCGGCGAAGGTCTTTTTTTACAGGCCTTACATGAAACTCCCGGTTATTCTGAAATAGCCGGGAGCCTTTTGATCGTTTTTCCGCCTGATGGCTGCCTTATCTTCCCTGGAACTGCTGGAGTGCCCGATACAGGGATTTATAACCCGGCCTGATGGCCAGATCCATCAGGTAGGCCGATCGGGTCGCTCCGGGTTTTCTGTGCCTGTTCAATATGCTGATGATCGCCGGAATGGTCCGTATGCCTATGCCATGTCCCCAATGATAGCCGTTGAGAAGTTGAATGGTGTTTTCCCCCTGCCATTCCATGGTCTCGGGATTCACATCAGGGTTTTTGACATAGCGGCAATCACCGGGAAGATAGTCGGGAAGGCTTTCGAAGGAACGCATTCCCAGATCCTTGTCAAGATACTTCCAGTTCATCAGATAGATATCAGAAAAGAGCCTGTTGAAAAGTCTTTCAGGCAGTACTTCGGTTAATGCCAGGTAGAATACGATAACGATGGCCGTGGAGCACTCGGTACCATAGAGATGGCTGTTGGTATAAAAGTCCCTGATGGCCGCATAGGGACTGACATCCGATCGGACCAAAAAGCCGCCTTCGTTCGTTCTTGTCCAATAATCCGGGTTGCACCTTGATTCCTTGAATACCTCGAAACCAAACCGGGTGGCATTTAGCCGCTCTGCCGCCCGCACAATCTTTTCCCTCAGCTCAAGTTCGAACTCCAGTTCCTTAACCGATGAGTAATCGTATGTATGCCTGCTGTTGAACAAAGTGTCAAGTACCTGTTGTTTTACACCCCCAGGCCTGTACCGCCCGATATCGGACGTATCCGGAATCCGCACGCCGCCTATCCGTATCATGAACCTCCCTCCCTTTCGGTGTCGAATCTTAGTTCATGATATGATTCGGACAGGCGTCGGGTTCATGGTTGTCTCATTTGGCTATGGCCATACGCCTTGATACAGGCAGGCTCCGGCTGTATCATTCCGAACCTTCATCCCACGAGACGGTATGTCCCGCCTGTCTGAGCGCGAGAACTGCCTGCTTAAGATCCCGGCTTCTGACCAGGATATAGTCTGTATCATAGGTGGATATGGCAAAGAGACTGATGCCGTTTTGGGCCAGCAAAGAGCTGATTTCTGCCAGAATCCCTATCAGGGAAAAATCCAGGGTTCCTTCCACACCGATAGCACGAAAATGGCTTTCGCAAGGCCATGCTTTTCCTATCATACTGCAACCAACTGCCCGTTTCAATCCCTTTGCAGCGCTGCAGCCCGTTATGATGGCGGAGGGATGCCCTAAGGACTTCTAAATGCGGGCTGTGTAACTGAAACGCCTGCTGTCCACCACGTTCAATGCCTGGCATTGCGGGCACTTGACCAGGGTCCTGTTCCTGTATCGCAAGCCATCCAGCCAGATGTGCCCGCATTTGCCGCATTTCACATGAGCTGTAAAATTATCCGAAAACCCCATTGCAGCCATTTTCAATCCCAGCGGAGAAGGAGGCGTCTTGATCTGTCCCCGGCATTGTGCCAGCTCAAGGGAGCGTTGAAAAGGGAGAAGCCTTTCCAGGTAAATCCCTTCGGAATCCACGCACCAGTTGCCCTCAGGCGTTTCAACAATGATATGGGCATCTGAACCGGAAAGACTTTTTTTGCTGAGAAATTCTTTAGCCAAAACAGCCGATGGTGCCTTATACACTTCATATGTACCATTGGGAAGAATCCTCATCTCGCAGCATATCACCTTTTCTTCAGGCGTCCCCGGTTCAGAAACCGTTTTTGCTGCCATATCATTCATTCCGACCACCTCAATAAAACGCTTCAGTGGAGCAGGTCATTGCCCAAAGGCTGTCACCCCTATCATTGTATGCCCCATGTCCTCCACGCATTATTGTTAACCGCTATTATTTCCTGTTCCCGTCGCATTGAAATATCTCAATATCCCGTTAACCATGCCCAGGACCAGTTTGTCCTGGTAGCTTTCGGAGTTGAGAAGCCTGTCCTCCTCCGGATTGGTCATAAATCCCATTTCGATCAGGGTACAGGGAACCTTGCAGTAGTTGAAGGACGCCTGGTCATTCCGCTCGTATAGTCCCCTGTTTTTGGCCCCGGTGGCCTTAACCACCTCTTCCAGCAGACAAAGTCAGGCTTTTTTCAAGCATGTCGTTGTCATCGATATACCGGCTGCCGGGATAAAGTACCGATATCCCCCTGGCCTCCGGAATATCCGATCCATCGCAATGGATGCGGATAAAGGCATCCGCTTTGGCTGCATTGGCAATTTCAGCCCGCTCGATGTTGCCTACCGGCTCATCGTCCCTTTCACGGGTCAGGATGACACGGGCTCCCAGTTCCTCCAGGGCCGTGCGCAGCTTTTTTGAAACCCTGAGCGCCACCGCGTATTCATAAACGCCGGTTTCCACGCCCCTTGTACCGATGGAATAATCCCAGACGGTTCTGGGTTCTCCCGGCGCGACAGGCACCTTTTTGATAATCATGACCGACTGGTGACCGGGATCGACGCAGATAACCTTACCGGACAAAGGCTTGTCAATCTTCCCCTTCTCATCGGCTTTCTCTGCGGCAAGGATCTTGCCGGTGTCAGTGGACCCGTCGTCTTTTAAAGCCTCCCCCCTGCCGACTGTATGCTCATCAACGGGGAGTGTCCTTGTCTCCTTTGCTTCATTCGGTACGGGGGAGTCCTTGGCAGCTTTAACCCTGAGCGGTGTCGGAACAGCTTCCGGCGTTGCAAGCCCATACGGGCTGCCGATTTTTCCTTCCGAATCCTTTCCGCTTCCGGCCAACGGGTTGGGAAGCATGGATCCCAGCATCATCATGAACACAAGAAAAAGGATGGCGCCTGCTTTTTTCAAACCCATTCCTGCCTTTTCTGACACACAGGTTGAGAATTGGCCGCACGGTCTTCATTCGGCCCAAACGTATTCTCTCCGAAGGAACCGGGGTTTATGAGAAGCTTTTGATGCAGACCGGCATGATTTGTATCATCCCGGAGCGAACTGATATAATAAAGGATGGATTCATCCTATATAAATAGGTATAGTTTTGGAAAGCCGGGGTGTTGTTATGGGCGAAATCATCAAAGCCTATATGGTACCGCATCCGCCTATCATTGTCCCTGAGGTGGGAAAAGGGCAGGAAACGCCCGCAAGTGCCACCATAAACGCTTACAGGACCATCGCCAGGCAGATCCGGGATCTGGCTCCCGACCTCATTATCATGACCACTCCCCATGGCACGGTTTATGCGGACTATATCCATATCTCGCCTGATTCGGTCTTGAAGGGAGATTTCAGGGCCTTCGGCGCATCGGGCGTTAAACTATCCTTTCAAAATGATATCCAGTTATTGGAGAAAATCATCCGGAAGGCAGAGGCAGCCGGGATCGAGGCGGGCACCCTGGGTCAGACCGAATCCTTCCTGGATCATGGCGCACTTGTCCCCCTCTATTTCATTGCCAGCGAATATCAGCGGTTTAAGCTCATCCGGATCTCCATTGCCGATTTACCGGCCCTGGATCTGTATAAATTCGGCCAATGCATTGCTGATGCTGTTGCTGAGTCAGACCGGCGCGTCGTCTTCGTCGCCAGCGGTGACCTGTCCCACAGACTGAAGGACGACGGCCCGTATGGTTATGATCCCCACGGCCCCGAGTTCGACAGGCTTCTGGTGGAAACCGTCCGGCAAGCCGATTTTGAGAAACTCCTGAACATGGATGAGAAGCTCTGCAGCCGGGCCGGTGAATGCGGCCTAAGATCCTTCATCATGATGGCAGGAGCCCTCAACGGCCTGGACATTTCCACAACCGTACATTCCTATGAAGGTCCCTTCGGTGTCGGATATATGGTGGCCGAGGTGAACATCGGACAGCCCAACCCTGAACGGGATTTTATCGGAAGTTATGAGCACGCCCGTTCCCTGAAGCTGAAGGAAATCAGGGATAATGAAGATCCCTATGTGGCACTGGCCAGGCATACCCTGGAAACCTACATCCGCACAGGCAAACGCATCTCTGTGCCGGGCGGACTGCCCCGCGAAATGCTGGAAGAACGGGCAGGCGTTTTCGTTTCCCTGAAAAAACACGGACAGCTCAGGGGCTGCATCGGAACCATAGCGCCCACCTGTTCCTGTGTTGCAGAGGAAATCATCCAGAACGCCATCAGTGCCGGAACCGAGGATCCCAGGTTCATGCCGGTCCGGGAAAGCGAACTGGACGATTTGGTTTACAGCGTGGATGTCCTCGGAAAACCTGAACCCATCAAGGATGCAAGCGAATTGGATGTGATCCGTTACGGCGTTATCGTCACTTCCGGCTTCAGGCGCGGATTGCTCCTTCCCAACCTGGAAGGCGTGGATACCGTTGAGCAGCAGGTTGAGATCGCCATGCAAAAGGCCGGTATCCGGAAAGGGGAACCCTATACCCTCGAACGCTTTGAAGTGGTCCGGCATAAATAAACTTCCCTCAACCTCACGGAGGCCCTATGGCAGTCGGAACAAGCCATCCCGCACTATATTATGAAAAGCTTGATAATGCCATGGTTCGCTGCCGCCTGTGCCCACATGGCTGCGAGATCCGGCCCGGGCATACCGGGATCTGCGGCGTCAGGCAAAACGATGGTGGAACCCTTATCGCGTCAAGCTACGGCCAAATCACGGCCCTGGCGCTCGATCCCATCGAGAAAAAACCTCTGGCCAGGTTCCATCCCGGCTCATATATTCTTTCGGCGGGAAGCTACGGCTGCAATTTCCGGTGCCGTTTTTGCCAGAATCATACCATTTCCATGGGAAGCGCGGTGGACGATGACCGGGAAGCTTTCCATGACCGGTGGCCAGAATCGATCCATGTTTTGCCGGAAGTTCTGGTGGACAAAGCCCTGGAGCTTGTTCCTGAAGGCAATATCGGTATTGCATACACCTACAACGAGCCCCTGATCGGCTATGAATATGTTTATGACTGCTGCAGGCTGGCCCATGAAAAAGGCCTGAAAAACGTCGTGGTGACCAACGGATACATCTGCCGGGAGCCTCTGCAGGAACTTCTTCCCTTCATCGATGCCTTCAACATCGATCTGAAGAGCTTCCGCGACGCGTTTTACAGAAAGTTATGCGGAGGTCTGTCCGGGCATGTAAAACATACGATTGAAATGGCGGCCTCATGCTGCCATGTGGAGGTGACAACGCTCATCATACCGGGCCTCAACGACAGCGAGGATGAGATGGAAGAGCTTGCTTCCTGGCTGGCCTCTGTGAGCCCGGATATTCCCCTGCACCTGTCGCGCTTTTTCCCAA
>ENA-UPAD01000641-UPAD01000641.1-bioreactor-metagenome-genome-assembly--contig:-NODE-641-length-45884-cov-162.191407_pt1 | contig 45884 bp, 44 predicted proteins | sample MGYA00238179_ERZ772710 | MGnify/ENA primary metagenome ERZ772710 (study PRJEB29004, sample SAMN07631245) | bioreactor metagenome | isolation source: Switchgrass digestor | place: USA: Dartmouth...
GTGAAATATTCACGCGATAATCTTAAGGGTGAAATTATCATACGATAAAGACAGTATCTAAACCGATTACATTTACAGACAAAGATCACTATATTATAATAGGTGTATCTTATGCCCAGATGCTGTCGGCTGTAGGGGTACGGCGGCAGGGCGCACATCTTTGCAAGCGATTTCTGTTGGTATGAACTGAAAAAATTATGCTGTCCGGCAGCAATGGCTCGAAAGGGTATTGACAGAAGGACGGCGAGAGAATAGTATAAATGTAACTAAATTAAAATTGTAACTAATACAAGTGTGGTATAATGATATATATAAGAGTGCAAAGGATGTGAGTCAGGTGAGCAATAAGGTAGAGATCATCGGAGCTATGCTGCTGAAGGAGAACATCAAGCCGTCCTATGCCAGGATCAGGATCATGGAATACCTGCTGACCAAAAAGAGCCATCCAACAGTGGATGAGATCTATACCGCGCTGGTGAAAGAGATACCTACCCTGTCCAAAACAACGGTTTACAACACGCTGAACCTTTTTGTCAAATCCAAAATCGCAAGGGTCATTACCATCGAGGAAAATGAAACCCGCTATGATGCCGATATGAGTTACCATGGGCATTTCAAGTGCGATTCCTGCGGGATGATCCGAGATTTTGAACTGAAAGGTTCCGCCCATGACACCAGCGATCTGGATGGATTCCTGATCCACGACAAAAATGTTTACTATAACGGTATCTGCCCGGAATGCCTGGCAAACGGAACACAGGATTGATATCCGGGGTATTCTGCCAGGAAGAGGAGTTGTTCAGTTTGGGATCCAAAGCTGAGATAGCGGAAAAACTCGATGAGATGGTTAAGCTTTTCGGCCGGTTCAGGAAGTTTGCTTCCGAGGTCACGCACAAGACCTACCGGGAGAGTCCGCCCATCAGGCATATCCTGAAGCAGGAAATCCGGCAGATCGTGGAGAGCGCCACAGAGATAAACAACCTGATACTGGCAGGCATCAGACCCAGCCCGGAGAGGGACTATTTCAACTCCTTCATGGAGCTTGCCGAGAACGGGATCATCGACAAGAGCTACGCCCTGCAGATTGCATCGTCCACCGGCATCAGGAATCTCCTGGCGCATGGCTATGACAAGGCGGACGATGAAGCCATTTACCGTTCGATACCCGACATGATAAGCAGTTATGAACGGTATTTCGAACAGATCGCAGCCTACCTCGGCCGTTGAAACGCCTAACCGAAAAGCGCTGCCGATGCAAGGAGAAAACAGCATGAACAGACCATGCATAGCGATACCGCTGGGGGATCCGGCGGGAATAGGACCAGAAATTGTGGTGAAAGCCCTGACCGACAAGGAACTTTATGATATCTGCAGGCCTCTCGTGATAGGCGATCGGGAGGTTGTCAGGCAGGCTATGGATTTTTGCGGCCTGAAGCTGGAGATCCACGGGATTGACGAACCGCAGGAAGGCCTTTACAAACCGGGTACAATCGATTTGATCGATCTGGCCAATGTGGATATCGGAAGACTTCAGATGGGCAGGGTTCAGGCCATGGGGGGAAGGGCGGCCTATGAATTCATCGAAAAATCCGTGCAGCTTGCGCTGGATCAGAAAGTGGATGCGATTGCCACAACCCCCATCAACAAGGAATCCCTGAAAACCGCAGGGGTAGAATACATCGGGCATACCGAGATCCTGGCCGGGCTTACCGGAACACAGGATCCGCTCACACTGTTCGAGGTAAAAAACCTGAGGGTGTTTTTCCTGACGCGCCATGTTTCCCTGCGTAAAGCCTGCGACCTGATCACCAGGGAAAGGGTACTCGATTATATCAAAAGATGTACGGATGCGCTTCGCCGGCTGGGCATCACCCGTGGCACCCTGGCGGTGGCAGGTTTGAATCCCCACTGTGGGGAGCATGGCCTTTTTGGTGATGAAGAAGTGCGGCATATTGTACCGGCCATTGAGGAAGCCAGAAGGCTTGGCTATGATGTGGCCGGCCCGATTGGCGCCGATTCGGTGTTCCATCTGGCCCTGACAGGACGCTTCAGCGCCGTGCTGTCCCTGTACCATGATCAGGGCCACATCGCCACAAAAACCCTGGATTTCGAGCGGACCATTGCCCTGACCGTCGGATTACCTTTTCTGCGCACTTCTGTGGACCATGGAACGGCTTTTGATATCGCGGGAACGGGAAAGGCAAGCGCGGTCAGCATGGCGGAAGCGGTGAGGGTGGCGGCAAAATACGCGCCTCATTACAACAGGAGCATATAGCAACGGAAAACGAAGCCTCGGACAGAGGCTTTTTTTATGCCTGCGGCGTTGCAAAAGCCTGGAGGCCGCCTGAAAGGGAAGATCAGGAAACAGGGCATCCGGTTTAAATCTTGTGTCAACTTTATGCTATAATTATTCTGACAAGCAACGTATCCGGCGGGAGAGGCTGCCATGAAAAAGGCTTTTGCCATAGGAATTATCATCATGCTCCTGGTTTCTGGGCTCCTGGTTATTTTTTTAGTCAGCTATTTCCAGAGCCAGGGATTCAACCTGCTCAATGTCAAGAACACGCTGCGGAATAATGGCTACAAACCGGAATACCATTTTGCCGTCATCGGACAGGCAGACGATACTTTCTGGCAATCTGTCAGGGAGGGCTGCCTTGCTGCCGCCGAAGAATACCATGTCGCCGTTGAATTCAACGTTCCGCCATTTACCAACCTGGAAGAGCAGATGATGTATCTGGATATCGCCATTGCATCCAAGGTGGACGGCATTGTGACCCATGTGCTGGACGAGGAGAAGTTTACGCCGCTCATCGACAAGGCCGTTGAGGCGGGCATCCCCGTCATTACGGTAGAAGCGGAGGCAAAGAACAGCAAGCGAAGCGCCTATGTGGGCACCAATACCTTCAATCTGGGCCGCGAATCGGGCAAGCTGGTGCTGGAAGCCAAGGGCGAGAAGGCCAATATTGCCATCATCCTCAGCGATTATGTGGACGGCACCGAGAACGTTCCCCAGAACCTCCGCATTGCCGGTACCAAGGATGCCCTGAAGGACATGCCCGGTATGACTATCAGGACCTTTTCGTCCAGCACGGGTTTCTTCAGCGCGGAAGAGGTAACAAGAAGAATTCTCATCAATTATCCCGAAGTGGATACCATTATCTGCACCAGCGCCAGGGACACCATCAGCGCAGCCCAGGTCATCGTTGATCTGAATAAGGTGGGAAAGATTACGGTTATTGGTTATGACGATGCACCCGAGATCCTCCGATACATTGAAAAGGGCGTCATATACGGTACCATTGTGGCCAACCCGTATATGATCGGCTATGAAAGCATCCGTTCACTGGTTGAAATAAAGCAGAACAGGCTGACGTCCACCTATGTGGATACAGGGGCCAAGGTCATCACGTACGACAATATCCAGGACTATCTCCACACATTGCCGGAGAACATGGAAAAGGATCAGGCGGAGCGATGAAAAGGCTAATCAGGTTCCTGACATTGAATCGGATCAGAAGAAAACTGATTCTCTATTTTATGGTGACGACACTGCTCATGGCGGTAGCGTGCTTTTTTTCCTATTTCAATGCCCGGATGCTGGCCTCGGGCATGGATGCCATTTTTGAGAACAACCAATACCTGAGCGAAATCAGCGATAACGTGGCCAATGTTCAGAGCACCCTGGAAAGCTACCTGTCAACCAGCCATTCCGAAAGCCTCAAGAATTATTACCGCTATTCCGCCAGCCTCAGGGAGACCGGTGAGAATATCAGGGGGATGGCCTACGGTACCGAGAGCGGTTTATTGCTCCACGATATCGGCAATATGATAATCACTTACCTGGACTTCAGCGACAATGCGGTCAATGCCAAGCGCGGCCGGGATATTGAAGGGTACATACAGCATTATACCGAAGCCAGTCGGGTTTACGACTATATCAACCTCTATATCAACCGGCTGATGCATAACCAGTTCCAGGAAAACACCAAGGTCTATACCCTGATATCCGGACGGCTGGGATACATCTTCCTGATCAATCTGCTGCTCATCCTGGCCATCATCGTTTTCAACATCATCTTTATTCTGCGGATGACCTTCAAGACTACCCAGCCCATTATCAGCCTGGCCAGGGCGGCCGATGATATTTCGAAAGGGAATTATGATGTTGAGCCGGTATCGGTTCACAGCGACGATGAGATCGGCATCATGGCCGATGCTTTCAACCGCATGGCTCAGAGCATTAAGGAACAGGTTGCCGCCATCAGGGAAAAGGCTGAGCTGGAGAGCCGGCTGAAGGAACAGGAGATGCAAAACCTCCTGATGAAAAGCCACCTGAAGGAAACAGAGCTTCAGGCCCTGCAATCGCAGATCAACCCCCACTTCATCTTCAACACCCTCAATGCCGGCGCGCAGCTGGCCATGTTCGAGGAAGCCGACAGGACCTATCTGTTCATCGAATGCTTTGCAAACCTGTTCCGCTACAATCTGAGAAGACTGGACTCCCCCGTAACCCTGAGGGATGAGATTGAGAACATCAATAACTATATTGCGCTTCTGAAGGTGCGGTTTGCGGACAGGATCCATTTTGTGCAGGAAGTGGACGAAAGCGTGGTGGGTATCCCGGTGCCCTGCATGGTGCTTCAGCCCCTGATTGAGAACGCGTTCATCCATGGCATCAGCGAGATGGAATCGGGCGGTACCATCAGCCTGAGGGTCCGGCAGGACAGCGACAATTACATCGTCGAAGTTGAGGATAACGGTGTGGGGATGAGCCAGGAAAAAATCCGGCAGATTCTTGGCGATGATGCCGAAGACAACAGACCGTCAGGTTCCGCGGGCCATACCACGGGAATCGGTACCAGGAACGTGATGCAGCGGCTCAGGAACTTCTTTGACTATGATCAGGTTATGGATATCCAAAGCAGCAAACCCGGCGGGACAAAAGTTGTGATCAGCATACCCAAAATCTGCGTGCAAAGAAAGAAGGAATGCATACATGCTTCGAATCCTGGTGGTTGATGACGAAAATATCGTGCTGGATTCCATCCGATATATTGTGGAAAAGCATTTCGACCAGGTTGAGGTTGAAACTGCCCGATCGGGGCGGGAGGCCATTGAAAAGGCAGAAACGGTCAAGCCGGATCTGATCTTCATGGATATTCGCATGCCGGGCATCAACGGCATCGACGCCATCCGCGAGATCAAGGCGGTCTATCCCCAGGTCCAGATCGTGATCCTGTCGGCCTGCGAGCAATTTGAATTCGCGAAGGAAGCGGTCAACCTGGGCGTGGTGGAGTATCTGCTCAAGCCCGTCAACCGCATGAAGATCGTTGAGATCATCCAGCAGGCGGAGCAACGGATTGCCGAAGCCAGGGAAAAAAAGAAGCTGGAACTGGAGATGAAGGAAAAATTCGAAAAGGTTCTGCCCGTACTGGAGCATGGTTTCATCTATTCCATCCTCCTCTACGAGGACTATAACCAGGAACTGGAGAATTACAGGCGCCTGCTGGATCTGCCGGATGGCCCAGGCTATGTGATGACTCTGGAATTTGGGGAGGAAAGGCAGTCGGGAAGGCTGGGCAATGTGATCGGCTCCAATGTGCTGAGCCAGTCCTTTTATCCCCAGCTCAGGGACATCATCAAAAGCCGTCTGAACTGTGTCGTGGGCCCTGTCATGCTCAATCGCATCATCTGCTACGTTCCGGTTCCAGAGCAGCATGACGATTATGAAGAGAGGCTGGAGGCCGTGGAGGCCGGTCACTACATCATCGAAAAGATTACCCGGAAGGTTGCCGCATCCTTCCGCATGGGCATTGGCAGCATTCAGAGAAGCGAAAACATTCTGACATCCTATACAGAATCCATGCGGGCGATCAAGCATGCCAAGGAAAGCGAAATCGTTCATATACGCGATATCCCGGAGGAGGCAAGTTCCAGCCAGACCTTCTTCAATATCAGGGAAAAGCAGCTTCTGGAGAAGGCTGTCATGGGTGAGACGGCGGAATGCCTGACTCTCTTTTCGCAGATCTTCGATGAGCTTGCCGCAAACACCCAGTACACGATCGAGGATATCAGGGGAAGGCTTCTGGAACTGGTGGTACTGCTTCATAGGCAGGCCCTGGAATATGATATCGAGGATAGGGATGTCCTGCGTGGACGGAGCTACCTGAAGGAGTTTCTCAGCCTTGATGAACCCATGATACTGAAGAACTGGTGCAAGGAACTGATTGAAACCATCACCGCAGGCATCCGGGCTGTGCGGGCCAAGCGGTGCCATCATCTGATCAGCCTTGCCAAGAACTATATTGATGCCAATTATCACAGGGATCTCTCCCTGGAAGAGGTGTCCAGGGAAACAGGCTTAAGTCCACAGTATTTCAGCCGCTTTTTCAAGGAGGAAACCGGAGAGAACTTTATCGACTATCTTACCCGGATCCGCATCACGGAAGCCAAGAGGCTTCTCAGGGACCAGAAGCTCAGCGTCAAGGAAGTCTGCTACCAGGTTGGCTACAATGATCCCAATTATTTCAGCAAGCTGTTCAAGAAGGCGACCGGATTCAGCCCGTCCGAGTTCAGGGAATGACATGAATCATGGCGCGCATTGCGCTTCTTGAGGAATGAGGGGGTGACTTTATTGTTTGTGAAGCGGTTTATCAGGACTGCGCTGGCCATGCTTTGCCTGAGCCTGCTGGCGTTTTCCGGGTGTTCGGCGGAAAAGGGGATCCCATCGCCGCCATCCGGAAAGGAGCAGGGAGCATCCATCAAGATCGGCTACTCCATGGGATCGACCGTCCAGGAACGCTGGCTGAGGGACAGGGATATCTTTGTGGCACGGGCCAAGGAGCTCGGCGCCGAGGTGCTCATTCAGAACGCCAATAATGACAATGAAGAGCAGATGAAGCAGGTCAGATACCTGATCGAGCAGGGGATCGACATCCTGGTGATCACCCCCCATGATGCCGAGGCAAGCGCCGAATCGGTAAGACTGGCCAAAAGGGCCGGCATCAGGGTGATTTGCTATGATCGCCTGATCAGGAACGCCGGGGCGGATCTGTATATCTCCTTTGATAATGTAAAGGTCGGGGAGCTCAAGGCCAAAGCCCTTTTAGAAAAGGTTCCCAAGGGTAATTACATGATCATCAAGGGAGCGCCCACCGACTACAACAGCTTCATGTTATACCAGGGATATATGAACGTGCTTCGTGAACCTGTCAACAAGGGCGATATCAAAATAATCTACGAAACTTCTGCCCGCGACTGGGCATATGAAGAAGCCTTCAGCTATGTGGAGCAGATTCTGGAAGAAGGTGCCGATATCCACGCTATCATCGCGGCCAACGATACGCTGGCCCATGCAGCCATTGAGGCCCTTTCGGAAAAAAGGCTGGCAGGAGAAGTGGCCGTGGTTGGCCAGGATGCGGACCTTTCCGCCTGCCAGCGGGTTGTGGAAGGCACGCAGCTGATGACCGTCTACAAGCCCATAGACAAGATTGCCAAGGCAGCGGCTGAAGCGGCGATCAGGATGGTCCAGGGGGAAGACCTGAAGGTGGAGGAAACCATTTTTGACGGAACCTTTCAGGTGCCCTATCTCAGACTTGACCCAATCGCGGTGACAAAGGATAATATGATGGATACCATCATCAAGGACGGCTTTCACCGCCTGGAGGATATTTTTATCAATGTGCCAAGGGAGAAGTGGCCGCAAATCCCTTAGGACCTGAGCATAAGGGAAGGCGCTGCGTGTTGTTCCGGCAGTAATATAACAGGAAATTTTTAATCTTAAGATTTTACCCATTGCTCTGCAAAACCGAAAGACGGGTTTAAAAAGGTACAGCATTTCCTTAATTCAGTCCAGTGAGTTCGAAGGCTCCTCCATATACAATGTAAACAGGTTTAAGGCCTAATACATTGGAATGGAGGAGTCAATCATGAGAAGGAAACTGTCACTGGTTCTTATTCTGACCCTGCTTATCAGCATGTTCGCCATGACGGGTTGCGGTCAGGGCGGAGGCAATCTTATCGGCGTGGCCATGCCGACCCAGTCTCTCCAGAGATGGAATCAGGATGGCGAAAACATGAAGAAACAGCTGGAAGCAAAGGGCTACCAGGTAGATCTCCAGTATGCCAACAATGACGTCAATATGCAGATCCAGCAGATTGAGAACATGATCACCAAGGGCTGCAAGGTTCTCGTTATCGCTTCCATCGACGGTTCAGCCCTTACTGATGTGCTCAAGAAGGCTGCCGATGCCAAGGTTAAGGTTATCGCTTATGACCGCCTCATCATGCAGTCTGAACACGTGGACTACTATGCTACCTTTGACAACTTCAAGGTTGGTGTGCTTCAGGGATCATATATCGAAGAAGCCCTTGGCCTGAAGGACGGAAAAGGCCCCTACAACATCGAGCTGTTCGCCGGATCCCCCGATGACAACAACGCCTACTTCTTCAATGACGGTGCGATGAGCGTCCTTCAGAAGTACATAGACAATGGGCAGCTCAGAATTCCCAGTGGGCAGACCGAATTTACCAAGATCGCTATCCAGGGTTGGGACTCCGCTAAAGCGCAGGCCAGGATGGATAACCTGATCACGGCATTCTACTCCGGCGGAGAAAAACTGGATGCCGTCCTGTCTCCCAACGACAGCCTTGCCATCGGTATCATCGCTTCACTTGACAGCAACGGCTACGGCACAGCTGACAAGCCCTATCCCGTCATCACCGGTCAGGACTGTGACAAGCCCAATGTGAAGGCCATGATTGAAGGCAAGCAGTCCATGTCGGTCTTCAAGGATACCAGAACTCTTGCCGCAAAGGTTGTTGAGATGGTTGACGCACTGCTCCAGGGCAAGGAGGCTCCGGTCAACGACACCAAAACCTATAACAACGGCGTGAAGATTGTTCCCTCCTACCTTTGCGAGCCTGTTTTCGCGGACAAGAACAACTACAAGCAGCTCCTCATCGACAGCGGGTACTACACCGAGGCTGACATCCAATAACAGGCTTGCCGGGCACCCTGACGGGTGTCCGGTTTGGAGACGGCAGGACTTCGGTTTTGCCGCCTCCAAACCCGTTTTTCCTATTCGTAAAGAGTCGAAGGGACTTTTCTGATTTATAAAAGGACAGGGGGAGGAGAGGACTTGGGAACAATCCTGGAGATGCGGAATATCACGAAGGTCTTTCCCGGCGTCAAAGCCCTTGACAATGTGAATTTCAAGGTTGAAGCCGGCGAGATCCATGCCCTGGTCGGTGAGAACGGGGCAGGGAAATCCACTCTGATGAATGTCCTCAGCGGCATCTATCCACATGGCACTTACAGCGGTGAGATCATCTTTGAAGGAAAGGTTTGCGCCTTCAGGGATATCAAGGACAGCGAGAGAATGGGCATCGCCATCATCCATCAGGAACTGGCCCTTGAGCCCTACCTGTCTATCGGGGAAAACCTGTTCCTGGGAAATGAGCGCCATAAGCGTGGTTTTATCGACTGGAACAGGACCCACATGGAGGCCAGGGAACTACTCAAAAGGGTGAAGTTGAACGAAAGTTCCCACACCCTGATTAAGGATATCGGCGTGGGAAAACAGCAGCTGGTTGAAATCGCCAAGGCCCTGGCCAAAAAGGTCAAGCTCCTGATCCTGGACGAACCGACGGCTGCATTGAACGAGGAGGATTCCAACAACCTGCTGGAACTGATCCTGCAGCTGAAAAGCGATGGCATTACCTGCATCCTGATCTCCCACAAGCTCAACGAGGTCATGCGGGTGGCTGATTCCATCACCATCCTGAGGGACGGGGCAACCATTGAAACCCTCAAGGTCGGTACGGATGTCATTGACGAGGATCGGATTATCAAGGGTATGGTCGGACGAACCATGGTCAACCGTTTCCCAAAGAGGGAGCCGAAGGTCGGGGAAGTGGCCTTCGAGGTCAGGAACTGGACGGTATACCATCCGGTGATCCCCGACAGGAAAGTGATCAAGGACGTCAGCATCAAGGTTCGCAAAGGCGAGATTGTCGGCATATCCGGACTGATGGGAGCCGGAAGAACCGAGTTTGCCATGAGCGTTTTCGGCAAGGCTTACGGCAGCCGTATCTCGGGGCAGATCATCAAGGACGGAAAGCCGGTGGAGCTTAACTCGGTCCGCCAGGCCATCGAGCATGGCATAGCTTACCTTACCGAGGACCGGAAAAACGCCGGCCTTATCCTGATTGACGATATCCGGCACAATATCACGCTGCCCAGCCTGAAAAAGATCAGCAGGCGGATGTTTATTGATGAGAACAAGGAGATCATGGTGGCCGAGGAATACCGCTCCAAGCTGGCTATCAAATCGTCCAGCATTCTGCAGAAAACGGGCAATCTATCGGGCGGAAACCAGCAGAAGGTGGTCCTTAGCAAGTGGATATTTGCCCGGCCCGACGTCCTGATCCTGGACGAACCCACCAGGGGCATCGACGTGGGCGCCAAGTACGAGATCTACACCATCATCAACCAGCTGGCCGATGAAGGAAAATCCATTATCTTTATCTCATCCGAGCTCCCCGAAATCCTGGGCATGTGCGACAGGATCTATGTGATGAACGAGGGGCGCATCGTGGGAGAACTCAGCCGGGAGGAAGCCTCTTCGGAAAGCATTATGAAATGCATTATGCAGAGTAACAGGGAGGTAGTGTGACTCATGGAGAAAATAGGCACAACCATTAAGAACAACATGCGACAATATGCCATGCTTATCGCGCTCGTGGTCATCATGATCTTCTTCCAAATCGCCACCAACGGAGTGCTCCTCTACCCCATGAACGTGACGAACCTCGTTCTCCAGAACAGCTATGTGCTGATTCTGGCCATCGGTATGACGCTCTGCATCCTGACGGGAGGCAATATCGACCTTTCTGTGGGCTCTGTGTGCGCGTTTGTCGGCGCGATTTCGGGCACCCTGATGATCAATATGAAAATGCCCATGCTTCCGGCGCTTCTGATCACGCTGGGAATAGGGTTTATCATCGGGCTCTGGCAGGGATTCTGGATTGCCTATATCCGGATTCCGGCGTTCATCGTCACACTGGCCGGCATGCTGATATTCAGGGGGCTCACCAACACCATCCTGCAGGGACTCACTCTGGCGCCGTATCCCAAGGAATACCAGATGATCAGCGGCGGATTCATTCCGGACTTCCTGAATTTCTTCGGTGCAGGCTTCAATGTGACCACCATTGTGGTGGGTGTGGTCCTGTCCCTGCTGTATGTCTTCATGGCCCTCAAAAAGCGCAAGGAACGCGCCGGATATGGCTTTGAGAATACGCACTTCCTGTTCTTTATCATCCAGTGCGTCGTGGTTGTAGGCGGCATCATGCTTCTGGCTTACTGGCTGGCCGCATACAAAGGTATTCCCATTATCTTCGTCATCATCGGCACACTGGTGTTTGGCTATACCGTGTTTACGCAAAAAACCGTTCCCGGACGCTATATCTATGCCATGGGCGGCAATGAGAAGGCTGCGCAGCTTTCGGGCATCAACACCAACAAGGTGCTGTTCTTCACCTATGTGAACATGTCCGTCCTGGCGGCAATTGCCGGAATCAGCTTCTCCTCGCGCATCAACTCGGCCTCTCCTGTGGCGGGCCAGAACTTTGAGCTGGATGCCATTGCAGCCTGCTTCATCGGCGGCGCATCCGCCTACGGCGGCGTGGGAACGGTAATCGGCGCCATTATCGGAGCCCTGGTCATGGGCGTACTGAACAACGGTATGAGCATCATGGGTGTGGGCATCGATATGCAGATGACCATTAAGGGCCTGGTACTCCTTGTCGCCGTTGCATTTGACGTTATCTCAAAGAGGAAATCCAGGACATAATCCATATGTAGCCCCAAATCCCCACTAAAGGCGGCCGGAAGTTTCCGGCGCCTTTATTTTTCTTCAAGGCTTTTTTCCAGTTCGGCGATATTCTGGAGGACGATAAGCCCTTTTATGGCTACCAGGTTCTGGTTTTGCTCAGCCACGACGCCCACAAGGTTTGAAACCGAAAGGTCCAGCATGGCGACAGCGTCCTTCTGCTCATCGCCATAAGCGGTCTTCTGAGTGTTCCAAAGTTCTTTCATCGCATTGGCGGCTGCGTCAGCGGTCTGCCAGTCCCCCAGCCTGGAGGCCAGCATGACCCGCCGTGCATGGAACAGGAGGAGTTTGGCAGGCGCTCTTTTGTCCTGGTGCAGGACAAAATAGTCGCAAATGGCCTTATGGAGGTTGTTGGCCTCATTCAGCACCTCGTTGTGGTTTCTGGTCTCAGCCATTTTGGTCAGCTGGTTGAGGGTATTGTTGGCGTTGACGCTCAGATCGGCGCTTGCCCCCAGCTTGGCCGCTACAGGGATGTATTCGTTGAACAAGGAATGAAGCTCAATGATATTCTTGTTGACTTCATCCCAAATCTTATCCTGGGGCTTTTCCATCTGTTTTTCATTGCCTTGTTGCTGACCCTGCTCCTGCGGCTGGCCTTGTTGACCGCTCTGCTGTTGTCCTTGCTGTCCGCCCTGCTGTTGCCCCTGCTGCTGCCCCTGCTGTTGTCCCTGTGACTGCTGCTGACCTTGTTGCTGCCCCTGCTGTTGATCATGCTGCTTCTTGCCTTCACTCTTTCCCGGATTTGACGGGCCGTCCAAAAGCTGAATGATGGTTTCGTTCAGGGCCTCTATCTCTTCAAGGGCTTTTATGGCTTTCTCCTGTTCCTGCTGTTCCTTTTTCTTGCTTTCTTCCTCCTTATTGTTTCCGCATGACGTAAGGAACAGGCACAATGCTGCCGTTATCAGGATGGTTCTATGAAATAATCCATTGGATGGCTTCATGATGGTCACTCCTCCATGTCTGCCATGTACGGGGCATGGGCTGCAGGCAAGCATGCCGTGTCAATCGGGACATTTGTTAGTGTCACCTTGTTGATTGCATTTATGCATGAAGACGCCCTTTGAAAATGGACGGCCGGAACGCTTGCGCAGTTTGCCGCATTGCAGGATGCGGTTTTCATATTAAAGACCTTTGGAAATTTGATAGAGTTTATTGGTTCCCGATGGCGAACAGATGGATCAATATGATAATATGTTAACAAGCGGCAGGATAACCACCGGCTGGGTTCAATGAAATGATTTGATTCCGGGAGGATCTGCTCATGAAAAAGTCTAAAAGGTTCATGACCATTCTGTCCGTTATACTGATGACTGCCATGCTCTCAGGGTGCATCGCTGTGGAAATGCGGGTCAACGGTAACGGTTCCTGCGATATCACCTACACGATTGATACGTCTGGCCTGTTGTCCAAAAGCGAAGTGGAAAAAACCATAAAGGAAATCGTTGAAAAACAGAATCAGAGAGCAGGCAAGAACGTGGCCATACTGAAAAGCATAAAGGAAGATAAGGAAAAGGGGATCATAACGGCTCTCCTTTCCATTTCCAATATCAACGACATGGGCGATGGCTCCTTCTTCGGGACGGTCCGGCATTACCGGATGAAGGATGGCACCGGGTTGGACGGCCTGGTTGACAAAAAGGGCAGGGCCGTGAACGAAAAAGATATCCCGGAAGATCTGTATGTGGTTTATACCCCCGGATTTGAACAGGAGTCATACGGCATCATTAAACTGACCATCATCGTTCCGGGAGATATTCAATACCTCACCGGCGGCGCAGAGATCCAAAAAAGCAATGTGGCTTATTTCAGCGGCGAGACGGCGCTTGTGGTATTCAAGAAGGGTGGAGGCGGATTTCCATACTGGATCCTGCTCCTTGCGGGGGCCATCTTCATCATCTGCCTTATCATGAAGAGAAAGCCGACAATTGCTCCCGTTGTCAGCCCGCCGATTACGACCCATGCCCCGGAGTCTGTGGCGAATTTCCCGACGGAACCCAAGACCGGAAGCGTACCGGCGGTGCCGGGCATCCATCGCTCTTCGGAAGAAGTATAAGTTGCAGGCCCTGAAGCATGCTCCAGGGCCTCTGAATACCTGTCATAAATTCCACCAATGATGCCCGTACCTGGCCAGAAGCTCGTCGGATGCGGGAGGCCCCCAGGTCCCGGGTGCGTAATTGGGAAAGTCAACCGCTTCCTTGTCCCAATACCTGGTGATATTATCCACAAAGCTCCAGGAGGCTTCGATCTCCGCCCAGCTTGCAAAAAGGGTCTGATCGTTGCGCAGCGCATCGGCTATCAGGCGCTCGTAACTCTCGGGCGAATTGTTTTCGTAGTCGCAGTTCTGGCAATAGTCCATCGTGACGGTGGTGATTTCATTTCCGGATCCTGGCTTTTTGGCATTGAACTGCAGGGAAATGCCTTCCTTGGGCTGTATGTGTATCTCAAGCAGGTTTGGCTGCATGCCTTTGTACTCCTTGAAGTACAGGATTTCCGGCATGGATTTGAACTCCATGACCACATAGGTTGATTTCTTGGGCATGCGCTTGCCTGTCCGGAGATAAAAAGGCATGCCTCCCCAGCGGAAATTGCCCGCCAGGATTCTCATGGCGATGAAGGTCTCGGTGTTGGATGCGGGATGGATTCCCTTTTCCTGCCGGTATCCCCTGACGGTCTGGCCGTTCATGATGCCTGGCCCATACTGCCCGCGGACAATATGGCTCCTGAGAAGCTCGTCGTCCATTTTCAGAAGGCTCCTTAAGAATTTCACCTTTTCATCCCTGATGGATTTGGCATCCAGGCTGATGGGAGGTTCCATGGCCACCAGGGCAAGAAGCTGGAGCAGGTGACTCTGCAGCATGTCCCTGAGGGCGCCGGAATGCTCATAGTAGCCTGCCCGGGTTTCCACCCCCACCGTCTCACCGGCGGTGATCTGGATATTCTCGATATAACGGCTGTTCCAAATGCTTTCAAACAGTGCGTTGCCGAAGCGTATCACCATCAGGTTCCTGAGCATTTCCTTGCCCAGGTAATGATCGATCCGGAAGATGTTCTCCGGCGGGAAAACGCTTTCAATGACCTGATTGAGATAGGCGGCAGATTTGAGATCTCTGCCGAAAGGCTTTTCGATCATGACCCGCTGCCAGGCACCCTGGTTGGTCACCATGCCGAACCTGTGCAGGTTCAGGACGATGGGCTCAAAGAGGGTGGGGGCTACCGACAGGTAGAACAGCCTGTTTCCCTGGGTGCCCGCCGTCCTGTCCAGTTCGTCCAGCCAGTTCTTCAGAGAGGAAAAATCCTCGGATTCGGACAGGTTCATTCTGAAATAATGGATCCTTTCCTTGAGCCTGTCCCAGATATCGGTCCTGAGGGGAAACCGGGAATGCTTCATGACCGACGCCAGGAGATTATCCCGGTACTCCTCTGTGCTCAGGGGTCGCCTTCCCACGCCCACAATCATCATCCCGGGATGCAGCAATCCTTCCACGGTCAAGTTGTATATGGCCGGAATCAGCTTCCTGTGCGTCAGATCGCCGGTTCCGCCGAATATGGTGAAAATGCAGGGAATACGAATGCTTTCCATCATCTGCCAACCTCCTGCCAGCACTGGACAGTATGCCCGCAATATGCGGTCTTCATCCGTGATGGGAATACCTTAACCCCATTATATCACCCGGCAGGCAGGGAGACCATTTGCGTTATTTTTATAACATGGTTTGGGCAGGCAAATGGGCCGGTTTTCCAAAAGGCTGGACTTCTTAAATACTTTTTTCGTTTGTATTATAATAGATGACGAACATGAATAGATATAACAGGTGAGGTCGGTTCGGTTATGTATCGTATAGGCGTTGATATTGGCTCGACCACCATCAAGGTGGTTATCCTTGACCACACCGGTGCAATGGTTTTCAGCCGATATGAGAGGCATTATGCCGACATAGGGAACAAGCTGAGGGATATCTTTTCTGATATCAGCCGCCTGATTGGGAACGCCGAAGTGACCTTAAGCATAACCGGTTCGGGTGGAATGAACTGCGCCAGGCAGATGGAGGTCCCGTTTACCCAGGAAGTCATTGCCGCAGCCAGGGCTATCGAGGCCTTCCACCCTGAAACCGATGTAGCCATCGAACTTGGCGGAGAGGATGCCAAGATAACCTATTTCAGCGGAGGCCTGGAGCAGAGGATGAACGGTACCTGCGCCGGCGGGACGGGCGCATTCATCGATCAGATGGCCTCCCTGCTTAAGGTGGACGCGGCCGGGCTTAACGAGATGGCCCGGCATCATAAGGTGATTTATCCCATAGCGGCGCGGTGCGGCGTGTTTGCAAAAACCGATGTCCAGACGCTTCTGAACGAGGGTGCCGACAGGAACGATATTGCCGCTTCCATATTCCAGGCCGTTGTGATCCAGACCATCAGCGGCCTGGCTTGCGGAAGGCCCATACGGGGCAGAATCGCTTTCCTGGGGGGACCTTTGCATTTCCTGCCCGAACTCAGGAAACGTTTTGTGGAGACTCTGGCACTGGCAGAGGAGCAGGTCGTCATCCCCGAGCATGCCCAGTTGTTTGTGGCCATCGGTGCCGCTCTTTCCGCTTCCAACCAGCAACCGGTAAGGTTTAAGGCTCTGTTGGACAGGCTTGACCGGAACGCAGGAAAGGTCTTTACGGAAACCAGCCGTCTGCCTGCCCTTTTCAAAAACAGGCAGGAATATGAGGCTTTCAAAAAACGCCATGACGCCCACAAGGTATTGAGGCGCAAGCCCGAAGATGCCGTCGGGAAATGGTTCCTGGGGATCGATGCGGGTTCCACCACCACAAAAATAGCCCTCATCGACGAGGATGGCGCGCTCCTGTACACCCATTACGGCAGCAATGAGGGTAGTCCGCTGGAATCCACCATAAAGGCTCTGAAAGCCATGTACCGGCAGCTACCGGCCGGAAAGGAGATCGCCTGGTCGGCGGTTACCGGCTATGGGGAAGCGTTGCTGAAGGCTGCCCTCAGGATTGACACGGGCGAGATTGAAACCATTGCCCATTACAAGGCTGCGGAGCATTTCTGCCCCGGCGTTGATTTCATCCTGGATATCGGCGGGCAGGATATGAAATGCCTGAAGGTGAAGGATGGCAATATTGAGAGCATCCTGCTCAACGAAGCCTGCTCGTCGGGCTGCGGATCGTTTCTGGACACCTTTGCCGGATCCCTTGATATGGATGTCGATGCCTTCTCCAGGGAAGCGCTGCTGGCCGAGAGCCCGGTGGATCTGGGATCAAGGTGTACGGTCTTCATGAATTCCCGGGTCAAGCAGGCCCAGAAGGAAGGCGCAAGTCTCGGAGATATTTCGGCGGGCTTGTCCTATTCCATCATCAAAAATGCCCTGTTCAAGGTCATCAAGCTGAAGAACCCGGAGGAACTCGGGGAAAGGATAGTCGTTCAGGGCGGCACCTTCCATAATGATGCGGTGCTCAGATGCTTTGAACTGATTACGGGGAAAGAGGCCATACGCCCCGATATTGCCGGGATCATGGGCGCATACGGTGCGGCCCTCATCGCCAGGGAAAGGTATCGGGAAGGCGCCCGGTCGCAGATGGCAAAGGCCAGGGAACTGGATGCCTTCCATTTGTCCAGCCGCATCACGCGATGCCGGCATTGTGCCAACAGATGTCTTTTGACCATCCATGATTTCGGGAACGGCGAACGGTTCATATCCGGCAACCGGTGCGAGAGGGGTTCCGGAAAGGATGCCGGGGACAGCAAACTTCCCAACTTGTTTGCCTATAAGTACAACAGGCTTTTCAGCTACAAGCCCTTGCCCCTTTCCGCAGCGCGCCGGGGAGTGGTAGGCATTCCCAGGGCCCTGAACATCTATGAAAATTATCCCTTCTGGTTTACCTTCTTCACTGAACTGGGCTTCCGGGTGGAACTGTCGGAACGGTCGACACCTGAGCTGTACAATAAGGGGATGGAGACCATTCCGTCGGAGTCTGTATGCTATCCGGCCAAAATGGTCCACGGGCATATCATGGACCTGGTGGACAAGGGCATCGGTTTCATCTTTTATCCTTGCATCGTGAAGGAAAACCGGGAGCAAAAGGATGCGGACAACCATTTCAACTGCCCCATAGTCTCTTCCTATCCTGAGGTCATCAAGAACAATGCGGATGCGCTGAGGGAAAGAAATATCCTTTATATGAAACCCTTTTTGCCCTATGACAACAAGAGGAGGCTGATGAGGAGACTTTTCCGGGAACTCTCGCCTTTCGGCATCAGCAGGCAGGAGATCGCCAAAAGCGTGGAAAAGGCGTACCGTGAGCAGGAATCCTTCAGGAAAGAGATACGGAAGGCAGGGGAGGAAGCGCTTCAGCAGATCCGGGAAGCAGGCGTGAAGGGGATCGTACTTGCCGGCAGGCCCTATCACCTCGATCCCCAGATCAACCACGGGATTCCCGAGCTGATCAATGCATTGGGCATGGCGGTCTTCACCGAGGATTCGTTAGCTCATCTTGGCAGGGTAGAAAGGCCGCTGAGGGTGGTGGATCAGTGGGCGTATCATTCCAGGCTGTATGCGGCGGCATCCTTTGTAGCGACCCAAAAGGATCTGGAACTGGTGCAGCTGAATTCCTTCGGATGCGGACTGGACGCCGTCACCACCGACCAGGTTCAGGAGATCCTGAATGCCCACGGAAAGCTGTATACCGTGCTCAAGATCGATGAGGTCAACAACCTGGGAGCCGCAAGGATCAGGCTGCGTTCCCTGAAGGCCGCCATCCTGGAAAGGGAGAAGAGGCAGACCGCCAGGCCCGAAGGATCTGCCAGGTTCGTCAAGGTGCCGTTCCTGCCGGAACACAGGGAAAAGCATACCATCCTGGCTCCCGAAATGTCCCCGATTCATTTTCAGTTCCTGGAAGAAGCCTTCAACCTGTCGGGCTACAGGGTAGTGGTGCTCCCCGCCATTGACCACCAGGCCATCGATGAGGGTTTGAAATATGTCAATAACGATGCCTGCTATCCTTCCATCCTTGTCGTCGGCCAGATCATCAAAGCCCTGAAGTCGGGAGCCTATGATACGAGCAATACCAGCGTCATGATCACCCAGACCGGAGGATGCTGCCGGGCGACCAACTACATCGCATTTCTCAGGAAAGCCCTTAAGGATGCCGGTTTTGGTCATGTTCCCGTCATTTCCCTCAATGCCAACGGCATGGAGAAGAATCCCGGGCTCAAGCTTTCCTACGGGCTTCTGAAGCGGGCTGCCATGGGCCTTGTTTATGGTGATCTGCTGATGAATGTCCTGTACCGGGTAAGACCCTACGAGAAGATCAAGGGGTCGGCCAACGCCCTCTATGAAAAATGGACTGAAATCTGCAAGCGTTCATTGGCACGGGCTGATTATGCCGAATTCAGACGCAATATCGAAAGCATCGTGGAAGAGTTCGACCGGCTGGAGATCGTCAATGACGTCAAGCCCAAGGTGGGCCTGGTGGGTGAAATACTGGTCAAGTTCCATCCGACGGCCAACAACAACGTGGTCAGGACAGTGGAGGAAGAAGGAGCGGAGGCCGTCGTGCCGGGCCTGACGGATTTTCTCCTGTACTGCGCCTATAACCAGGATTACAAGTACAAGTACCTTTCCGGAAGAAAATCGGCGCAGCTTCTGGGCAAGGCCGCCATCCGGATCATCGAGCAGTTCAGGAAACCCTACCGGGAAGCGCTTGCCGCCAGCGAACGCTTCTATGAGCCTGAAACCATTGAGAACATCGCAAAGGGAGCTCAAACCGTGCTGGACATCGGGCATCAGGCGGGTGAAGGATGGCTTCTCACAGGCGAGATGGTGGAACTGATTCAAAAAGGGGTCAGGAATATTATCTGCATGCAGCCTTTTGCCTGCCTGCCCAACCACGTCACCGGCAAGGGCATGATCAAGGAACTCAGAAGGGTTTATCCCGGAACCAATATCGTGGCCGTGGACTACGATCCCGGCGCCAGCGAAGTGAACCAGCTCAACCGGATTAAGCTCATGCTGTCCCGGGCTTTTGAGGAATTGCAGCATGGCAAACCGGACAACCGCCCGGTCCAGGGCCCATACGGCCACAAGGCCAAAAAGGCGAGCGGCATGGTATAACGACGGCTTCCGGCAAAGGATACGGATGGGTCGCTGAGAAACCTAAGGTTCAGGAAACAGGCCCTAAAAGCATTTTCACTGACGAAACCAGGAAACCGGCGCCGAAAGCGATGAGCACAGCTCCCAGAACGACGATGATGATCCTGTAGATCTTCATGTTGATGAACTTCCGGGTCTTGCCGATGATAAAAGACACCAACGTGTACCAGGAAAAATCGGACAGGATATGGCCCGTGTAAAACAGCACAACACCGGCCACCCCCATAAGGTTATAGGCTTCCATCATGAGTCCCAGCCCGACGGCCGCCCACCATACTGCAAAATAGGGATTGGAAGCGCTGACCAGCATGCTTCCCAGGATAATCCCACCGCTTTTGGCGGCTGACGCGCTCTTCATGTCAATCTGGAGTTTCCCTTTCGCCGCATCCCTGATCATACTGCCGCCAAAAAAGATCAACACGGCGCCGCCCAGGAATCCGATGATCATCTGGGCCAGGGGTGTTTCAAGATATTGGCCGACTCCGATGAACAGCAGGATGACCAGCACCAGTTCCAGGAGCGCATGGCCCAGGGAAACCAGCGGACCGGCCTTCGGACCGATCTTCAGACTTTTTTCGACGGTATAGGTGAGCAGGGAACCGGGCATCATGGCCCCGGAAAACCCGATGATAAAAGACCGTATAAAAGTATACAAGACGGATCACCCTTCTGGTATCCTGTGGTACCACAGGTTCGGTTTGGCATTGCCGATTGTCCCTTATTATCTCATATTTCTGGCGCCGTGTGAATCCGGGCACATAAACTTCATCGTCCGGATAAGACTTTCGGCGGCGTCAAACGTATATATGACGTACGGAAAAGGAGATGGGATTATGGATTTTGAAAGGCTCTACCAGTCTATTTTCAGGAGAAAATCGGTTAGGAAATATGAGATGACGCCCCTGGATGCTTCGGTGACGGATGAGGTATCCAGGCTCATTCCTTCCCTGAAGCCGCTCTTTGATATCCGGACCGATATCAGCCTTGTACAGGGCGATACCATACGCGGTCTGCTGGCCCTCAAAGCTCCCCACTATCTCGTGATGTCATCGGAAAACAGGGAAGGGTACCTGGTTAATGCGGGTTTCATTCTGCAGCAGATGGACCTTGCCCTGTCTGCCATGGGGCTTGGCTCCTGCTGGGTGGGTTTAGCCAAGCCTTCGGGAAATATTGCCATCAAGCCCGGGATGGAGTTCGTCATCGCGATGGCTTTTGGGAAAGCTGCGGGTTCTTTGTATCGGGATAGTCTGTCGGAGTTTAAGAGAAAACCCCTCGGCAAGATAGCCAATGTCCCTGAGGATCCCTTGCTGGAAGCAGCCAGACTGGCTCCATCTTCGGTCAACAGCCAGCCCTGGTATTTCAAAAAGGAGGCCGATCGGATACATGCCTATTGTATCAGAACCGGCGGATTGAAAGCCCTGATCTATGAAAGGCTCAATCAAATCGATATGGGTATTGCGTTATGCCATGTTTGGCTGGCCGGGCTTCATCTTGGGAAGGACCCGGTTTTTGCCAGGCAGCCTGAGTTTCCGGAAGCACCTGCGGGCTATGAATATGTGATTTCTGTCTCCGGGATCTGATTTTACGAAAAAGCTGTTGACTTTGACGTTGCGTAAAGGTGTAAGGTGGTTTCGGAGGCGATATCATGGAATACACCGTTCAGCAGCTGGCACGTCTGGCAGGCGTGAGCCCCAGGACACTCCGGTATTATGACGAGATTGGTCTTCTGAAGCCGGCCAGAATCAATCCGTCGGGATATCGGATTTATGGAACAAGGGAAGTTGACAGGCTCCAGCAGATCCTCTTTTACAGGGAGCTGGGCGTCAGCCTGGAGAAGATCATGGCGATCCTCTCCTCACCCAACTTTGACAGGATGCAGGCGCTGATGGAACACCGTGAGAAGCTTCTGGAAAAACGGGCCCAATTGGATCTGCTCCTGGCCAATGTGGAGAAGACCATTGCGGCATGCGGAGGGAGAATGGAAATGAGCGATCAGGAAAAATTCATGGGTTTCAAACAGCAGCTTGTTGAGGAGAATGAGAGAAAATTCGGAAAGGAGGCCCGTGAGAAATACGGTGATGAAGCCGTGGACCAATCAGGCCGGAAAGTGCTGAACATGACCAGGGAGCAGCATGCGCAACTGGAGGCGCTGTCCAATGAGCTGACAGAGGTTCTGCGGGAAGCGTTCAAGAGCGGCGATCCGGCCAGTGAGCTTGCCCAGGAGGCTGCCGACCTGCACCGGCAGTGGCTGTGCTTCTTCTGGGACGATTACTCCAGGGAGGCCCATGCGGGATTGGCGGAGATGTATGTGGCTGATGAGAGGTTCAGAGCCCATTACGACAAGGAACAGCCGGGTATGGCCGCCTTCCTGCGAGATGCCATCCTGATATACACGGGCCAAAAAAGCTGAAAGAAAGAGGGCTGCTTTGCTGCAGCCCTCTCAATTTCTGCATAGCCAGCGGTCAGTCTTACTGAACCTTCTGTTCGCCGGTAATCTTGCTGGCTTCGTCCATCTTGAAGCTGTTCTTGATGGCATCCGAAGCGAAGTAAACATTACCCTCCACTGTGGTATCCACCAGCTGGAAGTTCTCAGCATTAACGTACAGATCGCCTTTGAATGTACCATGCTGGATGCTGGCGTTGGGGCTGTTGATGGTCAGCTTGGGAACGGCGAGTGTGTATCTGGCCGTGATGTTGCGGTTCTGATCCTGCTCATAGAGGGCGATCTTCCTCTGGATGATATCATTACCCTTGTCGTCCTTCTTTCCGTTGGTGAAGGTACCATCCAGAACAAGCTCCTTGTTGATGGTCAGGTCGTTCAGAAGGCAGATAATCCACACACCGTCCTTGCTGATGGCCTTTTCAAATCCTGCAGCGTCGGTTACCATGGATGGTGTTGAGTAGGCATCAGGGCTGCTGGTAGAACCACCGGTATTGGCAGGAGGAGTTGTGACATTGGGAGCGGGTTCTGCGCCGCATCCTGCCAAAACGAATGCGCAAAGCATGAGAATCATCAATGCAGCATATCTATGCTTCATTTGATTTCCTCCTTTTTTATTTTCAGATTCAAATATTATAATACCCATTTTCTTACCAATTATCAATCAGAAAATATTCAAATACTAAGATGGTTACAACATAATAGAAATATTCTTCCAGTATTATAACTGTTACATATATTGTAACAGGTATCAATCTTATTGGCAATAACGGATAAATCAAACCGGAAACGGCCGCACATTGAAGGAGCAGGCTGAATCCTATAAAATAATGACATCCTGGATCTGGAGGAAGGTTTATGCCGACTCGGCACAAAACGTCAGGGGAAGACCTTATCAAAAGGCTCAGCCGTATCGAAGGGCAGAACAGGGGCTTGCGGATGATCGCTGAAGATAAGCCCTGCATGGATATACTGACCCAGATTGCGGCAGCCAGGGCGGCGCTTCAAAAGGTGGGCAGCCTGATCCTGGAGCGGCATGCCGTATCATGCCTGGAGGACATGGTTTCGGCGCAGGACAGGGAAAAAGCGGCGGAAGAGCTGTCCAGAGCCATAAAAAGCCTTACGCACCTTACGGACTGATTTTTGCCTCTTTTGCGCATCCATGAATTGTCTGGATTGGACCGGCAGTATCAAGCCAAGATAGGTGGGGAACCAAAAAGATTTGTGGAAATTGTAGAATTTTGCTATAATATACCCATAGGGGGTATATTACGGCTGGGTTGTCACCGGATGTGCAAAGGAGGGAATGAGATGACTGTAAAGGTTTATTCCACGCCTACATGCCCGTGGTGTACCATGGCAAAAAACTATCTGGCCTCCAAAAACATCGCTTTCGAAGATATCGATGTATCCAGAAACCCCCAGAAAGCCATCGAAATGATCGAGAAATCCGGTCAGAGAGGAGTTCCGGTAATCGACATCAACGGGCAGATTATTGTCGGATTTGACCAGAAGAAGATCGACGAAATGATTGGGTCTTAAAAAAGAGGTACGGCATCGTACCTCTTTTTTGACAGCCTGATGACAGTCTGTGTCTTCCTGGCTTGACTTCTGGCAGGGTTGGGCTATAATGATAATGTTAGATAAAGCTAACATGAGAGGCCTAAGTATGGGGGTGGCTCACATTTCAGAACTGAAAAAGCTTTCCGCATCCATGCAGGACTACCTGGAAGCTATCCTGGAACTTGAGGAAAGCGGAGAAGCGGTTCGGGTAACCGATATAGCCAACAAGCTCCAGATCGCCAAGGCCAGCGTGAACCAAACGCTCAGCAAATTCAAGAAACAGGGCCTTGTGCGCCAGGAGATGTATGGGCCTGTGGAACTGACCAATGAGGGACGCCATATGGCTGAAAAAGTCAGGCAGATCCATCGGCAGATCAAGCGCTTTCTCATCGAGGTGCTGCAGGTGGATCCGGACATAGCGGAGGAAGATGCCTGCCGGATGGAGCATGCTGTCAGCGCGCATACCATGGAGCGTCTGACTGAGTTTCTGAGCCGGTATGGCTATTCCCAAAACCATAACGAACCGGCGGCAGAGGATTGATGGGTTCAAAGCGCTGTCATGCCTGTTCCCCGGTAACTGCGAATTTTTAAAGGCCTTGGCGGCCTTTTTCTTATGCCTGTCAGGGACATCCCTGCGCTTAAGACAGAGGCGTTCGGCTTACGGTGAGCGGCATGCTTCGTTGGCTTTAAGGAAGGGTATGATATAATTGGAATAAAGACTTGGCTACAGATGAGGGGGTCGCTATGGAAGAACAGATCAGGGAGATTGTTAACAGGCTGACACTTCAGGAAAAAGCTTCGCTATGCTCTGGTGAGGACTATTGGCACACCAAGGCCATCGAGAGGTTGGGGTTGCCGTCCGTCATGCTTACCGACGGTCCCCATGGCTTGAGGAAGCAGAAGCAGTCGAAGGATTTTTCGGGCGGAAGCTATGAGGCAACCTGTTTCCCGACGGCATCATGCCTGGCCGCTTCCTGGGACAGGGATCTGCTGCGCCGGGTCGGAGAGGCCCTGGGTGAGGAATGCCTGCAGGAAGATGTGGGTGTGTTGCTGGGGCCGGGAGCCAATATCAAGCGTTCGCCCCTTTGCGGACGCAACTTTGAGTATTTCTCCGAGGATCCCTTTCTTTCCGGCGAACTGGCGGGCGCCTTGATCCAGGGTGTTCAGTCCAAAGGCGTTGGAACTTCGCTGAAGCATTTTGCCGTCAACAACCAGGAAAGCAATCGCATGACCATCGATGCCTTTGTGGATGAACGGGCCATGCGGGAGATTTACCTGGCCGGTTTTGAACGGGCTGTTAAAAAAGCCGGTCCGCGCACCGTCATGTGTGCCTATAACAAGGTCAATGGCACCTATGCCAGCCAGAATCGGCTGCTCCTGACCCAGATTCTCCGGGAAGAATGGGGCTATGACGGTGTCGTGGTGTCGGACTGGGGCGCTGTCAGCGACCGGGTGGCTGCCCTGAAGGCCGGGCTGGATCTGGAAATGCCTGGCGTATTTCCGGAGAACGACCAGGCCATCGTGGATGCCGTACGGTCAGGAGAACTTGATGAATCGGTTTTGGATGAAGCCGTGGCAAGGCTTATAAAGCTTATTCTCCAATATAAGGCCAATAAAGCGGATGGCTACCGGTTTGACAGGGATGCCCATCATCGGCTGGTCGTAGAAGCCGCATGTGAAGGAGCTGTCCTGCTTAAGAACGAGGATGGCATTCTTCCGCTGAAAAAGGGGATGCGCATCGCTTTGATCGGCGAGTTTGCCAAACATCCGCGCTACCAGGGGGCCGGAAGCTCCATGGTGAATCCGTGGCGGCTGGACAATGCCTATGATCAGGCCATGAAGCTGCCCAACGCTTCCGATATTACCTATGCGCGGGGTTATGACATCCGAACCGACGCACCTGACAGGCAGCTCATCGAAGAAGCCTGCAATGCGGCCAAAGCAGCGGACGTGGCGGTGATCCTGGCCGGGCTCACCGATGACTATGAATCGGAAGGGTTTGACAGGACCCACATGCGGATGCCTCCTGCCCACAACGTGCTCATTGAGGAGGTGGCCAGGGCAAATCCCAATGTGGTCGTTGTCCTGTGCAACGGCGCACCGGTGGAGATGCCGTGGATAGGCAGCGCGAGGGCGGTCCTGGAACTCTATCTTTCCGGTCAGGGGGGCGGAACTGCTCTCTGGAAGCTTCTTTACGGTGAAGTGAATCCCTGCGGGAAGCTGGCCGAGACCTTCCCTGAGAAGCTGGAGGATTGCCCGGCAACCGCCTGGTTCCCCATGGGCCCCAAGGGCGTTGAATACCGTGAAAGCATCTATGTGGGCTACCGTTTCTATGATAAGGCCGGTGTGAAACCGCTGTTCCCCTTTGGACACGGCCTGTCCTATACAAGCTTTGCGTACAGCGATCTGGTTATTGAACCTGAAAAAACGGACGAAAACGGTATCCTGAACATCAGCTTCCGGATCAGGAATACCGGCTCCATGACCGGAAAGGAGATCGTCCAGATTTATGTCCGCGATGTTGAAAGTACCATCTTCAGACCCGACAAGGAACTGAAGGAATTCGCCAAGATCAGCCTTGAGCCCGGAGAGGAGAAGGAAGTCCGTTTCCGGTTGGACAGGCGGGCCTTTGCCTTTTACGATACTCATTCAAAAAGCTGGCAGGTGGAGTCCGGAGAGTTTGAGATCCTGGTGGGCGCTTCTTCCCGGGATATCAGGCTGAGCGGCCGTGTCCGGATTGAAGGCACGGGTGAGGTGGATCCCGCCGTCTGGGACAAAAGGGAACCGCTGCCCTTCTACTATCATCCCAAGCCCGGTTGCAACATTCCCAAGCAAGAGTTTGACGCCCTGTACGGAAAACCCGTCGTGCATCCGCCGATCCACCGGAAAGGGACGTTTACCCCTGATTCCACCATCAACGAGATCCGTCAGGTGTTGGCCGGCAGGATCGTTTACAGGATTCTGGCAGCAGCGGCGAGAAGGATGAACCGGGATACCGATGAAAAGACCCTGCGCATGATCATGCAATCCCTTGATGAGGCGCCGCTCAGACAGCTCAATCAGAACACCGGCGGCCGGATCGGCAAAAAAATGATCGAGGGTCTGGTTCTGCTGTGCAATGGAAAGCGGCTTAAAGGCCTGGTGAAGATGCTGTCGCGCTGAAAGCGGGATGATTGCTGGCAACAACAGGCTGTATAGCGGAATCCGGCGAAAGCCAAATTAGGAACATGGCAGCTTTGTCAAGAATCATGCAGTGAAGAGGGATTCCGCATTGAAAGCCGGAGATGCCAGAAGAAAGCCTACTGTCATACACAGATTGCTCGTCATGCTCCTGACGCTGTTTCTGTTCGGCGTCCTTGCATGCACACTGATTAGTCGTGCCGAGTATTGCGTCTACAAACACGGGGACAACCCGGCCTGGATACGGCAGAACGTCCCGCTCCTGCTGTTCACCGCCGGGTTGTCTTTTGCTGTTTCGGTGCGGATATACAGGCTGGGTGCCGGTATGAGCCGCACGGGCAGAAAATATGTCACCGGAAACATCCTTTACCTTTCTCTGGCCGTGCAGGTGCTGTATATTTTGCTCCTTCCGGCCAACCAGTTTGCCGATCAGAGCATCGTCAACAGGATTGCGCAGGATCTCATCAATGGCAATTACAGGGCCTTCCAGAAAGGCGGCTACCTGTACCAGTATCCCAACAATATCGGCATATCCCTGGTGCTTTCTTGGGTGTACAGGCTTTTTCCGCAATCCATGCTGGTGCCCAAGTTCCTGAACGCCATATCCTCCACCATTACGACTTACCTCATCATGAGAATCTATGAGGAATCCAACCCGGGCAGACGAAACAGGAGCTATGGCATCCTGCTCTTCTCCGGGTTTTTTCTGCCCATGATCCTTCTGAACAACCTGGTCTACAATGACATTTTCGCCACAACCTTTTTTACGGCCGCAATTTACTGGGCCATCCGGTTTTCCAAAACGGGAAAATGGGGGCATTTGCTGTGGAGCGCAGTTTACATTTCGTTGGGACATTTCCTGAGGCACTTGGGTCCCATCTTCCTGATCGCGGTGGCCCTGTTCCTGGTGCTGAAAAGGGCGAACCTTCCCAAAATCCTTGTGTTCGTCGGGCTGACGGCGTTGCTGGCCTGGCTTCCGCTGCAACTGATCAACGGCTGGCTCCTTAACGAGCAGAAGATAAAGGAGCCCCTTGGGAAGAACGCCATACCCATACATATGTGGATCCACATGGGCATGAACGAGGAAAAGTTTGGCTACTGGGATGACGGTAAATCCTATAATATCTACCAGCGTGAAGGTTTCCAGAACAGGCAGAGGAGCATACAGATCTATTCCGAGCGCATCAGGGAAAAACTGAAGGGCGAGCGGCTGCTGAAAACAGCGGAGGTCTATCTCACCAAGAACCTCTGGCTCTGGTCGGAAGGCACCTTCCAGGCGGAGTATTACGGAATCGGCAGTTGGGGCTATCTTTATCCCACCTTTGCCACCGGCTTTTTTGAGAAGGATACCATTGTGAGGGACTGGGTGAGGTGGCTCATGCATGCCGCCAATTTTCTGATGCTCATCCTGGTGCTTTATGGGCTTGTATCCACGCTCAGGGAGAAAAAATCCTATCCGCTCATCCTGCCGGCCATTGTCCTGCTTGGTTTTATCGGTTTTTACACGCTGTGGGAGATCAAACCGCGTTATATCTATCCCACCTATCCCTGTCTGCTTCTCATGTCCTACTATGGTCTGAGCCGCCTGGTAAGCCGGTATCTGAAAAATACCGGACCATCGGAGGATCCGGTTTTCGAAAGGGAAGAGCAGCTTTTTGCAGGAGATGCATGACGCCTCCGGCCCGGTTTGGCCGGCTGGTGTGATCAAGAGGTCAGGATGCGCAGAAAAGTGATAAGATAGAAAAAGAGTAATTGCCGGGACCATAGCGGTTCGTTTACGCTCAGCCCGGCCGATTTATGGGTGGGAATTATCATGGTGGACGTATGCCTTCTGGGAACGGGCGGGATGATGCCCCTGCCGGAACGCTGGCTTTCATCCCTGCTTGTGCGGTGCAACGGACGAATGATGCTGATCGATTGCGGCGAGGGGACCCAGATCCCGATGAAAATGGCCGGCTGGGGGTTCAAAAACCTGGACGCTATCCTGATAACCCATTACCATGCCGACCATGTGGCCGGGCTTCCAGGCCTGCTTCTGACCCTGGCCAATTCCGGAAGACAGGAGCCTGTCCGTCTCATCGGACCTCCCGGCCTTGCGGAAGTGGTATCCGGGCTTTTGACCATAGCGCCTGGACTGCCGTATCCCATTTACCTGTATACCTGTCCTGCAGATGGTATTTCCCATCTGGAGATGGACGGGCTTCTCATCCGGTGCTTTCCGGTGGATCATTGGATTCCCTGTCTGGCCTACAGCATCGAGCTGAGAAGACCCGGACGTTTTGATGCGGAAAAAGCCAGGGAACTGGATATTCCCGTCCGGTATTGGAAGCCGCTCCAGAAGGGGGAGACCGTCGAATGGAAGGGCAGGAGTTTCCGTCCGGATCAGGTAATGGGTGAACCGCGCCGGGGCATTAAGATCTGCTACTGTACGGATACCCGGCCAGTGGATGGCTTGTGCGATTTTGTGAGGGAAGCCGATCTGCTGGTTTGCGAGGGCATGTATGGGGATGAAGGGGATGCCGAAAAAGCGATTCTCAAAAAGCATATGCTTTTTGCGGAAGCTGCCCGGGTGGCGCGGGAGGCAGGGGTCTGCGAGCTCTGGCTGACCCATTTCAGCCCGGCGCTTGCGTGTCCCGAAGACTGGCTGTCCCATGCAAAGGAGGTATTTGAACCCACGATTGCAGGTCATGATCTGATGAGAAAAACCCTGACTTTCCCATCGTGAGGGATTATTCCGATTCCAGTATCAAGGCGATGCCGCGCCTGAGGATTTCCTCCCTGAGCGCGCCTTCAACACCGGCAACGATATACCCGTCCTTATCGATGAACAGCGTGCTGGGGATGGAACGAATCCCGTAGGTATATGCCGCATCCTGGGTGGTGTCGTACAATACCCTGAAAGTGAAACCGTTCTCCTCGATATAGGCTCTGCCTGTTTCAACCGTTTCCCGCTGGCCGTCCACCAAATCCACCATCAGAAAAACAAGCTCATCCTCGCTATATTCCTGGGAAACCTTGTTGAAGGCGGGCATCTCCGACCGGCATGGTCCGCACCAGCTGGCCCAGAAATTGAGGACCACCGGTGTTCCCCGGAAGTCGGAGAGCCTGACCTCATTCCCCTCGTCGTCGACGGCGGTAAAGTCCGGCGCCTCCAGTCTGGCTTTTTCAGTGGTGCCTGGTTCCGGGCTTTCCGAAACCCCTTGCACCGGCGGTTCCTGTGTTCCCGGTTCGGGGGTGCCCAGTGGATTCTCGGCGGGATACCGCTCCGACAGGTTGTTGTAGAGGATGACCGCACCTGCCAGAAATACGGCGAATACCGCTATGGCAAGCAAAGTCTTTGTGGTTTTGGTCATAGAATGCCTCCTGAATTATGATATTTACTCCCCCCGTGCCGCATCAGGCCATAAAGAACCGGGAGCCTCATTGCAGGGAGAGATAGGCCAGAAGCCTGTTCAGCATTCCCGTCATCATGGCCAGGCCAACAAGCACAAGCAACAGGCCTGATACGGTGTTGATGGTGCCATGATGACGCCTGAGAAAATCGAAGGTTCCTTTCAGCCTGTCCAGCAGCCAGGCGGATATGATGAAAGGGATGCCCAGCCCTAAGGAGTAAAGCAGCAGCATCAGGATGCCCTTTGCAGCATTCCGGGAATTGGCCGCCAGCATGAGGGCCGAACCCAGGAATGTGCCGACGCAGGGTGTCCAACTGATGGAAAAGATCATGCCGAACAGTATGGATGAGAAAAAACCCGGATTTTTGGGCGTACTTCCAATCCCGGATACCTTGTTGAGCAGGGGGAGCCTCAGAAGCCCAAGGTAATTGAGGCCGAACAGCACGACCACTGCGCCGGTTACCAGGTTGATAGCCAGGGCATATTCCCTGAGAAGATGCCCGACCGATCCGGCAAAGGCTCCCAGCGACACAAACACCAGCGTAAAACCCAGCACAAAACCAAGGGCGCCGAGCATGGTTCTCCTTTTGCTGTCCTGCCCTCCGGCAAAGTAGGAAACATAGATGGGCAGCATGGGCAGCAGGCAGGGCGACACAAATGTGACAATGCCTTCGATCAGGGCAAGAATATAATCCATAGTCCGCTCCTTTTCGCTAGTATAACTCGATTATAGTATAGCAAGCCATATCCTGCGCAGGATGTGACCAAGTCACAAATCCGGGAAACCGGTTGGCCTTTATGGGGAGCTTTGGCATGATTATATGATATAATGAAAGTCCGGTAAATGGTTTTGCGCATTGCCCGAAAAACTGTCCGACAGGAGGCCTCAGCATGAGAATCCTGGATATTTCCATGACCATTCATCCTGAAATGATGGTTTATAAGAACAGGGATGAAAACAGGCCTGTGTTTACCGTAACCAGGGATCATTCAGGCGGCTCCGCCTATGAAACCCGGGTAACCCTGAACCTGCATACGGGTACCCATCTGGATGCGCCGCTCCATATCCTGGAGAACGGGAGTACCATCGATCAAATGGCGTTGGACAGGCTGGTCACCAAATGCCGTGTGCTGGATCTGAGCCATGTGGAAGACCGAATCACGGAGCAGGACCTGGCGGGTCAGCCCATTGAAGCCGACGATTTCGTCCTCCTTAAGACCCGGAACTCACAGAGCGAGACTTTTGAATACGACTTCGTCTATCTGGAGGAATCCGGGGCCAGGTACCTGAGGGATTGCAAGGTCAGGGGTGTGGGCATCGACGCGCTGGGCATTGAGAGAGGGCAACCCGGACACCTGACCCATCGGATCCTGATGGAAGCAGGTATCATCATCCTGGAAGGGCTGCGCCTGGCCCATGCGGATGCCGGCCAATACACCCTCATCGCGCTGCCTCTGAAGTTGAAAGGCCTGGAAGCCAGCCTGGTGCGGGCTGTGCTGATTCACCCGTGCCTTTTTTGACGTCGTCCGGAAGGAAAGTCTCATCCTTCCAGTTTCATTGCGCCTCTTTTGACGCATGGATGTATTTTTCCGCCATGATGCCAGCGATGGTACCGTCGCCCACAGCGGTTGCGATTTGGCGCACCTCTTTTTCACGCACATCCCCGGCGGCGAAAACCCCTGGTATGTTTGTGGCCATGTCCTCGCCGGTGATGATATAACCCCTGTCGGATAGGTTCAGCCAGGGCCTGAAAAGCTGCGTGTTCGGTTGGGAGCCGATATAGACAAAGATACCGTCCAATTTCATCTCTGAAGTCTCGCCGGTCTTTGTGTTCTCCAGTACGGCGCCATGGACGAAATCATCGCCCAGGACCTTCGTTATGACAGTATTAAAGCGTATCGCGATCCTGGGATTCTTCAGGGCATCCTCCACGTAGGAGCTGGGGGCCCTGGGGGTGTCGGAGCGGATCAGGATGGTCACCTTCCTGGCAAACCGGGTCAGGAATACGGCCTCCTCAAACGCGGCAACGCCGCCCCCCACTACGGCCAGTTCCGCGTTCTGGTAGAAAGCGCCGTCGCAGGAGGCGCAATAGTGGATGCCGCGGCCCCTGAATACGCTTTCCTGGGCGACAGGAAGCTTTTTCGGCTCAGCCCCGGTGGCAATGATGACGGCCTTGGCATAATAATCGCACGCTTTGGTCCTCACATGCTTTTCGTTTCCCTCAAGCCGGACTTCCTCGATCTCCTGCATGTCGTCGATCCGGGCCCCGAATTCCCGTGCCTGCCTGATCATGTTTTCCATCAGGTCAAAGCCGCTGATGGCGCCGCTGGTTCCGGGATAGTTTTCCACCTGGTAGGTAGTGATGACCTGCCCACCCGGGACACCTGATTCAAGAACCACGGTAAACAATTTGCTCCTGGCGGCATAGATGGCAGCCGTCAGCCCGGCCGGGCCTGCCCCTATGATGAGCACGTCGCAATGAACCACGGCCCTGTCATCAGGCGGGCAAATCCGGGCATCCAGCATATCCACAGCTTCCCTGAATTCCTGATAGCTGATATATCCGGTCAAACGCCGGCAAACCTCTTTTCCGTCGCTGAAGAACAGGAGGGTAGGAAAGGATTTGATCCCATACTGCTCGGCCAGTTGCCGGTTTTCGGGTGTGAATATCTTCACAAAGCGGATCGACTCCCTGGAAGGCGCGACCCGCTCGAAAATGCCGTCAAATGTTATGCACGGCAGGCAATCATCGGACCGGAAATAGACCACAACCGGACAGGTAGATTTCAATACCTGTTGCTCAAAATGTTTGCTGTCAACGGACAGGATATTCATCATCAGGGCACCTCCAACTCCCCGCTGTTCCTGCACGGGTTAAGTTCATTCCCTTGCTGTCTGGGCGGGTTCCTTGTAGTTTTATTCGGCAGAACTATTATACCACTTGCCGGTAAAAAACGCATCCTGAGCGCACAGGCATGCTTTTTAACGGTGGTTTGCCTGCTGTAGTATGTGATCCCGGGTATGGCAATAATATGGTACAATAAGCCAATGGAGGTGTTTGGTGCATTGGAAGATATCAGAATCCTGTGGGGGCAGTTTACGGCCATCTTTACCCATACTTTTCTGGAGGTTGAAGTCTGGAGGATTGTGGCTGCGTGCGTCGTTATTGTCTTCACCATTTTGCTGCGCAGATTTTTTGTCAATCTCATTATAGCCCTTCTGAAGAAAATTACCCGGAGGACAAAAACGACATTGGATGATGCGCTGGTCCAGGTCATTGCTCCGCCGGTCAGGTTATTGGTGGTTTCATTCGGTTTTTTCATCGCCCTGCTGCTCATCCGCATCCCCGTTACCGGCCAGTTCTTTGCCGGGCATATTCTTCGGAGCGTGGTAGCTTTTTCAGTGTTTTGGGCCCTTTACAGGGCGGGGGATATCCTGGCCAGGATTTTTGAAAAGGTTGCCAACAGGACGCGCACAACGCTGGACGAGCTGCTGGTTCCGTATATTGCCAAGGGTATTAAGCTGATAGTTGTCATTGTCGGTATCAGCGTGATTGCCAGGGAATGGAATTATGATCTTGGCGCCCTGCTGACCGGACTTGGACTGGGAGGTCTTGCGTTTGCCCTGGCGGCCCAGGAAACCCTGGCCAATTTCTTCGGCGGGCTGACCATTATGGTGGATAAACCCTTTCAGCTCGGCGACTGGATCCAGACGCCTGACATCGAAGGTACAGTGGAAGACATAGGCTTTCGAAGCACCCGAATCCGCACCTTTGCCCAGGCTCTGGTGACCGTGCCCAACGCCGGTTTGGCCAAGTCCAACATCACCAACTGGTCCAAAATGGGGAAGAGAAGAGTAGACTTCTCCCTCAGCGTTACCTATGACACAAAGGCTGAACAGCTGGAAGAACTGCTTGCCAGGGTAAGAAGTATGCTGGGAAACCATCCAGGGATCCACCCTGAGACCATCTTTGTCAATTTTGATTCATTTGGCCAAAACGGGTTTGAGATCATTTTTTACTTCTTCACCAGGGACACCGATCGAAAGAAATACCTGGAGGTTAAGGAGGATGTCCTTCTCAAACTCATGCATATACTGGATGAGTTGGGTGTAAAACCGGCCTATCCGTCCATGAGCGTTTATATGGAAAAACTGCCGGATAAAGAAAAAGGATGATATCGGTGTTTTCTTGTGGGCCTGGAAAAAGCTGTACCTGTTCAGGATACTAATAGAGATATCAATACAGAAAGGGAGGATGATTCACATGGATGTTATGGAAGCTCTGTTTACGCGAAGAAGCATCAGAAGATATACGGGTGAGCCAGTGAGTGAGGAAAACCTGAAGCTCCTGCTGAAGGCCGGGTTCTGTGCGCCCTCGGCCCACAACAAGCAGCCCTGGCAATTTGTGGTGGTACGTAATCGGGATACCCTGGAGGAGATAGCCAGGCTTCATCCTTATGCCAAGATGCTCCCGCAGGCGGGATGCGGCATCATTGCCTGTGGGGACACCGACAGGGAGAGTAATATTGGCTATCTGGTGGAAGACTGCTCGGCTGCCATAGAGAACATTCTTCTGGCCGCCCATGGCCTGGGTCTGGGTTCCGTCTGGTGCGGTTTGTATCCTGTACAGGAACGGGTTGACGCTGTGGCAAAGCTGTTGAGTATGCCGTCCGATATGATTCCCATCGGCCTGGTTGTGGTGGGACACGGCCAGGATAAGGGCAGAGAAGTGGACCGTTTTGACGAGTCAAGGGTTCATTATGAGAAATGGCGCTCGGATGGCTGATATCGCCGGCATTGGTTTGATTTTTTAGCATGATTGCCGGGAGTGATCCTATGGATAACAGCAATCTTGCCGGAAGGAATTTCCACCTGGTTTGATTTTTTCGGTAAAAAAGGTTAGAATGAGGAATATTACTGAACCTGAAGGAGTGAGAGCACATGCCCAGCTGGGATGCGTCACAGTATCTGAAATTTCAGAGCCAGCGAACTCAGCCGGCCATCGATCTGGTCAACCGCATCAGGCTTTCCAACCGGAAAGGATCCTGGATGTGGGGTGCGGGCCGGGCAATAGCACGCGGGTGCTGAAAGATCGGTTCAGCCATGCCAGGGTTATCGGCATAGACAATTCCGAGAATATGATTGAAAAGGCAAAAGCAGATCACCCCGACATGGAATTCAGACTTTGCGATGTCAGCGGTGATCTGGCTGAACTGGAAGGCGACTACGATATCGTGTTTTCCAATGCCTGCCTCCAGTGGGTTCCCAACCATCACCAGCTGCTGAAAAAGCTGATGGATCTTTTGAGGAAGAATGGCGTGCTGGCTGTTCAGATTCCCTATAACATGAGGGAACCCATCCATCGCATCCTGGAAGAACTCAGCGCCTCTGCCGGGTGGAGGGCATACTTCCCCCAGGAGCGCGTGTACAATACCCTGACGCAGAGGAATATTTCGATATCCTGGCCGATATCACGCCTGAATTTGATATTTGGGAGACGACGTATTATCACGTGATGCAATCCCATGAAAGCATCATGGATTGGTACCGGGGTACCGGGCTGCGCCCGTATCTGGATGCGCTTCCTGAGGAAAAAAAGGCCGACTTTGAACAGGAAGTACTGCAACGGGTGATGGCAGCCTATCCGAAACAGAAGAACGGGGAGATCATATTCAGGTTCCCAAGGCTGTTTTTCACAGCTGTTGCACGATAAAACAACATGGGTTGAGACGGAATAGTTATGAGAGAGTACCTTTATGAAACACACATGCATACTGCCGAAGCCAGCGCCTGCGCCACGGGGAGCGGCGCGGAGATGGTACGGGCTTACAAGGCCCTGGGCTATTCAGGTGTCATCGTTACCGACCATTTCTTTAACGGCAATACGGCAATCCCCGGGTATCTTCCCTGGAAGGAGCGGGTGGAGCTCTTTTGCCGCGGATACGAAAACGCGCTGGAAGAAGGGAAAAAATGCGGCTTCCATGTTTTCTTCGGATGGGAGAGTACATACGACGGAACGGACTTTCTCACCTATGGCCTGGGCAAGGATTTCCTTCTGAAACATCCGGATATGCTTGAATGGCCTCTTGAGAAATATCTTAGAGTTGTGCGCGGGCATGGCGGATTCGTCGTCCATGCCCATCCTTTCAGGGAGGCGTACTACATACCCGAAATACGCCTGTATCCGCAGGAAGTGGATGCGGTGGAGGTCTTCAATGCCAGCCACCGGAACCCCAGGTTCAACGAAAGGGCCAGGGAATATGCTGAAAAACATGGCCTTTTGATGCTGTCCGGCTCGGATGCCCATCATACCGACTCAATTTACCGGGGCGGCATGGCCTTCGACCGGGAGATCCGCACCATCCAGGAGTTTATTGAAACTGTGAAAAGCAAAAAAGGATACCGGTTGCTGCCGGGGATCTTCGGATAAAGTCCTGGGGCGCAAACAGTTTCAATGTTCACGACGATCATCGCCATATACTGCTCCATCGCCCGTTCGCCGGCAAATTTGCCCTGTCCGCCGACAGCAACAGGACAGACCGTAAAGTGTTAACAAGTCCATTCGTAAATAAGGGAGGGCTGCAAGATGCCAAACGTGTTTAATCTGAAGGATTTACCGCTTATGCAATTGCGATCACCCATTCCTGAATATGTGTGGCACACAAGCCCCAATTTATCCAAGATCGCAAACGCACAGCATATCCAGTTCCATGTCAGGTCCCTGGACAGCGGCAAATTCTCATTTCCCTATCATTTTCACAGAAATGCGGAGGAACTGTTCATTATTATTTCCGGCAGCGCCATGCTCCGCACGCCGGAAGGATTCAGGGAACTGGTTGAAGGGGATATCGTATTCTTTGAAATGGGAAGCAGCGGCGCCCACCAGCTCTACAACCATACGGATAAACCCTGTGTCTTTATCGACATACGGACAACCGTGGGCATAGATGTCTGCGAGTATCCGGATTCCGGGAAGATCAATATTTTACCGTACCGGGAGATTTACCGGAGTCAGGATCAGGTGGAGTATCATTTGAATGAAGATAAGGTAACGGATAAATGGCCACCGGAGATCATCCGGAATAACACTGAAGAGGATGTTGAAGGAAGCTGACAGCATGGGACGGTTCAAATGCAGGTAAACTGAATAGGTAGGAGGATATTGCGTTGAGTAATACCAACTTAACCAGGGATTTGGCGGTGAAACTCATTAAATCGCAAAAAGTCATCTGTCCCAAGTGCAACCAAAGCTGCTGGTTTCAAGGTACACTTACAAAGACCAGAATGTGGAATACAAATGCCCTGCCTGCAAAGAGATCTATCATCCGTACAAATTGATTTAGCCAGGGCGTAAAGGAACCTGACAGGGGCAATGTGATTGTTTTGATTTTCCGAAGGCACCACGGTGCCTTTCGTATATAGGGGAATTCTTTACCGGATTGTTGACGGTATATATTGGAAGGCGTTATAATATAATTAATAATAAACAGGGGTTTATTAATGCAGTACCTGAAGGATGAAGTTAAAGCCGCCATCAAGCAAGCGGCGCTGGAGGAGTTCAGCAAAAAGAGCTACAATGAGGCATCCATGCGTGCCATAGCCATGAAGGCCCATATCACCGTGGGAAATATCTACAGGTATTTCCCGAGCAAGGATGCCTTGTTCAATGAGCTCATGGACCCGGTTTGGAAGGCTGTTACCCAGGCAATATTTGACCAATACAATGAGGCGGAGGACCCGCTCCTCATATCGGGCATCATCACGGCCATCATGGGGATCTACAGAAAGTACAGCACGGAGCTGTACATCCTGTTCCACAACAGCAAGGGATCCAAGTACGAGAACATCAGGAACGGATTGGTTGAGCTGATTGCCGGGCGCATTGAAAAGGAAATGCTCGTCCAGCTGGCGCAAAACGGAAGGAAGGTAAAAGACCCTTTTATTTTTGGTTCTTTGTCAAATGGTGTTGGTGAGTATTTTAAGTGACTTCTCATGGTAAAATGAAATCAGTAAGCTTAGAGGATTTTAGTTCCTCTAAGCTTTTTTTATTGCCGCTAAATTTCTGACGATGAGAATTCGATTTCTGAAATGATAATAGCTTTTGTAACCAAAAGCAATGCGCTTGACCGTCTTGATCAGATTATTAATCCCTTCCAAGACACCGTTGTTATAATCATGTTTAAACGTATTTTCTATGTAACACATGTATTTCTTGATTGTCTGGATGGCGGTTTTCATATACCTGGATACAGAATGATGTTTACTGAATATCTCCTTCTTTAAGAGCTCAAAATCCTTGGTTTTCAAGCAATACCGAACATGATGATACAACTCGTATGAAGCCTTTAATTCACCATCTAAATCTAACAGATAGTGAATAATATCAATTTCGCGCATTAACTTCTTAAATGGGCGATGGTAATTATATTTGACGCGATTAATTTTCGATCGATCTTTGAGGAGAAGCTTCCAGTATTTTTTCAATTTGTTGTAATTCTTTTTATCCTGATTCATGACTTTGACTCGAGTTTTATTAAATGGGAACACCCAAATGTCGATATAGGAATTTGTGCTTGTCATGTCTGGCTCGGATTAATTGACAAAGGATATAACCCGAAAATAACTGTTCATGAAGAATCCGAAAGAGCAATTTGGAGGATTAAAATATAGCTGCCGACTTCTTGTGAAATACCTGAACTTTGAAATTATTAAGAGACTTAGATAGTAATTGCGGAGGTCAATTCCATGCCTTTACAACGTTATGATAAAGAAAAAATTTTGGATGTTTGTCTTAATGTGTTTGCTCGCCATGGATATGCTAATACCTCTACTTCGATGTTGGCGGAGGCCGCCGGCATATCCAAAGCACTGATATTTCATCATTTTAAGAGCAAGAAAGACTTGTATCTTAGTATTTTGGACAGATGTTTTGAAAAGGGAAGAATCGAAATGGGTTTTGATACCCTTTTTGAAAATCATGATTTTTTTGCCGCAAAAGAGAAATCCAGTATCATCAAATTCCATTACTATAAAAAAAATCCCGATTTGATGAAAATTATAAGAGAAGCTTTTTATGCCACACCTGATGAACTCAAACCTGAGATTAAAGATAAGTATGGAAAGCTACTTGCCGAAAATGAAAAAGAATGGAAACGCTTATTTGAAAAGGTACCTCTCAGAGAAGGCGTCGACAGGGAGCAGGCTTTTAGATTGGTCATGATTACATTGAATTATTTTGATGAGAAGTATTTATCCGACATAGCGAATGAGGATGAATTGGACGAAAAGTATCTCCAAAGTTTTCTTGAAGAGAGGAACAGCTTTCTTTCGATGATTCGATTTGGAATTGAAAAAAAAGAAAGGAAGCACTGAGATGAATATGGTGAAAAGCTTTCACGAATGGACTCCAGAACTTCAGACTGCCGCAGGCGGTAAAGCTGGCATGTTGGCAAGAATGTTGCAAAACGGATATCCGGTACCAGAGGGTTTTGTTATTTTGCCGTGGGCTTTTCAGGGAGAAAAGCTAAAGGAAGAAGCTTGGAACGAGATACAGGCTCATCTGAATAAAATTAGGAAGAATCATGAAGGAGCACTATTTGCCGTAAGGTCTTCATCTTTAAATGAGGACTCAGCCCAGGCGTCCTTTGCAGGAGAATTTGAAACGGTTCTCAATGTGGAGACGGATGAAGAAATACAGGAAGCCATTTATACTGTTTTTAAATCAAGACAGTCAGAGAGAGTAAAGGTTTACAGCTCAGTTCAAGGTATAGACCAATCTCAGCAGATAGCAGTAGTTGTTCAATTGATGGTGCCCTCTGAGATTTCGGGAGTACTGTTTACCGCCGATCCCATAACAGGGAGCTTTACAAATGTTGGGCAATTATGTATATGGATTGGGTGAACAGCTAGTTTCAGGAGAATCAAATGCACAGATTTTTAAACTATCAAGGCCTAATGGAAAATACGAAGGGCATAAAGAACTAAAAAAATATGTCAATAAACTGTATAAATTTGCGGTAAGACTTGAGAAAGAATTAGGAAGACCTCAAGATATCGAATGGGCTGTGGCTAAAAAGAAACTTTATATTCTTCAGGCAAGACCAATAACTACATTGACGTCTGGAAATTTAGATACCTATGAAATAAACGAGACTTTAGAAAGGGATGCTCTTTGGGTAAATACAAATGTAGGTGAGGCAGTTCCCGATGTTGTTACACCATTTACTTGGAGTTTACTAAGGGCTTTGGATATTGAATCCGGATTTGTGCCAGGGTATTGAGCCATATAACAAAGAGGCATGGTGGGTGCTTATTTTATGTGCTAGCAAGGCTGTGCTAGCTTTAACATTGAGTAAAAAACTCAAAAAGCTTGTTGGAACTGAAGATGCCAATGCCCTCTTATCAAACTTAAGGGGAGATTCAGAACTTGCAAGTCTTGGTCCAATATTAGGTATTTCAAAGGTTTTAAAAGGAGAGATGAGCCGAGAAGAGTATTTTTTCAGATATGGTCATCGGAGCCCCCATGAGTTTGAGTTATCAATCCCTGATCCTTCGGAGGATGCACACTGGCTGGAAAGACAGATTAAAGAATTTGAAGAGTTGGATACGAACGTAGATGAACTCCTACAAAAGCAGCGTGCTAAATATGAAGACGCATGGGCCAGATTTGTTGAGTGCTTTCCTAATAAGGTAAAATGGCTTGAGAAGCAGATAACAAAAGCATCAGAAGGTGCTCGCATCAGAGAGGCAGCACGGTCTGAATTTGTTAGGGTATTTAGGATTCTACGAAACTTTGCACTTAAGGCAGGTGAGCTTACAGGAATAGGAGAAGATGTCTTTTTCCTTTATATTGATGAAGTAGAGGATCTGTTATCTGGTAGAGATGTGAAAGTAAAGTATATTCCCGCAAGAAAAGAAAACTATGCTAAATATAAAGAGCTGCCGCCCTTCCCGTCAGTTATTAGAGGACGTTTTAATCCTTTTGAATGGGTGAAAGACCCCAATAGAAGAATGGATTATTATGATTCAACAGCACCAATAAATGCAGTAGATTCGGAAATACTAAAGGGCTTTGCAGGGGCAGCGGGAAAAGTAGAAGGAATAGTGCGTATTCTTAACGCTCCTGAAGAAGGTGAAAAGCTGCAACCCGGGGAAATTTTAGTTGCCACAACCACCAATGTAGGCTGGACCCCTCTATTCCCTAAAGCTGCAGCAATAATAACTGACGTAGGTGCACCCTTGTCCCATGCTGCTATAGTTGCTAGAGAACTTGGGATTCCAGCTGTTGTAGGATGTGGTAACGCCACCTTAAGACTTAAGACGGGAGATAAGGTTATGGTGGACGGAGGACAGGGGATTGTGCATATATTGTCTTAATGAGTATATGAACACATTTTGTGGATGGTAAATTCAAAAACTATATTGACCACTCGGGTCATATTAATATATAATAAAAATGACCCAGGTGGTCATAATTTTATCCGATAATTAAGAAATGGAGTGAAGATTATATATTCAAAATTTCATAGTCTTGAAAATGAAAAGCAAGAACGTATTATTAACGTAGCTTTAAAAGAATTTGCAAAAAACGGTTATCACAAGGCATCTACAAACGAAATTGTAAAGGAAGCAGAAATATCAAAAGGGTCACTATTCAACTATTTTAACAATAAAAAGGAACTGTTTTTATTCCTACTTGATTATGTAGCTAATGTTATTGAACAAATTTATGATGAAGTGAATTGGAATGAACCGGATTTCTTTGAAAGAATCAGACAACAGGGATTAGTTAAATTTAAGGTTTACAAAAAATTTCCGTATGCCTTTAATTTTCTTAAAGCCTTAAGTCATGAAGATGCAGCAGAAGTGAAACCTGCAATTAATAAACTTAAAAAAGACATGGTTGAAAGCGGCTTGGAAAGAGGTTATCAAAACATTGATTGGACAAAATTTCGGGAAGATTTTGATCGTGAAAAAGTGATTAATATAATTAACTGGACCATGTTGGGCTTTGCCGAAGAATACATGAACAGACTTGATTCTATAGAAGATGTTGGTATGGAAATCCTCCATGAAGCGGACGAGTATTTTGAAATTTTGAAACGGTGTTTCTATAAAAAGGGGGAACGATAATAACATGTTTATTGATGTTTCTGATTTGAGGAAGACCTATACAAGTGGAATGATTAAAAATGAAGTTTTGAAGGGTATATCAATGAAATTAGGAAAAGGTGAAATTGGTGTCATTCTCGGACCATCAGGTTCAGGGAAATCCACTCTAATGAATATTATCGGGGGTGTTGATCGCGGCGATAGCGGTAAAGTTATTGTAGATGGAATTGAAGTAAGCAAATTGAACGATGACCAACTAACCGAATATAGACGTGATGCCATAGGATTTGTATTTCAGTTCTATAACTTAGTTCCTAACCTTACAGTTAGAGAAAATATTGAAGTTGTTTCCAATATCAGCAAATCACCTTTGAACATCGATGAAGTTTTAGCAGAGGTGCAAATGCATGACAAAAAACATCGTTTTCCCAGGGAACTGAGCGGCGGTGAACAGCAAAGGGTCTCTATTGCCAGAGCCATTGTTAAAAATCCAAAGCTATTGCTCTGTGATGAGCCAACTGGAGCTTTGGATTTCCAGACGTCCCGCAGTATCCTGAAACTTTTGCAGCAGGTGAACAGAAATTTCGGAACAACCATTTTGATAATTACCCATAATACTGCCATTTCAGCTATGGCTAATAGGGTATTTAAGCTTAGAAGCGGAGAAATCGTAGATGAATGGGTAAATCAGGCCCCTATTCCGGCGGAAGGGATTGAGTGGTAATGGTTTTAAACAAGAGACTAATGCGGATTTTGAAAGAGAACAAATTGCGCTATCTTGGCATTCTTGTACTCATTATCCTTGGAAGCTATACTTTTATTGTGGCTGCCGGGCTTTCTCAGAATCTTGCTATGCTTGTCACAACTTTTACAGAGGATTATGTGCAGGAAGATCTGTCCTTTTCAACAGACAAGCCTATTTCCGATGTCTCAAAATTAGAGAATACATTTGATGCCCTCATTGAGGAATACATGAGCTTTGATGCTGAACTGTCCGATAAACTTACACTAAGGCTCCTAAGTGAAACAAAAAAGGTGAATATTCCCGCTATCATAGAAGGGCGGGCCCTTTCGGGGCCGGGAGAAATTCTCCTTGATCCTGCCTTTGCCGAGGCCAACGGTTATCCAATAGGGAGCCAAATAAAAGCTGAAGGTAAAACATTCACTGTGGTAGGCTTTGTATCCTTACCCCACTATATCTATCCGCTAAAGAACGTGAATGACATAATATATTCTCCTAAGGAATTTGGTGTAGGTGTTATAAACCGTGAGGAATTTTCGGATATAGTTAATTCTGCCAACGTCTATTCTGTCAAGTTTAATGACAGAACCCGGAGCCTTAACAGACAGGCGGTAGAATTGCGTGAACATTTACGGGCAAAAGGGTTGACAATATCCAACTGGATTGACATTATGAACAACAAACGGGCAAGAATAGTTTGGGCATCTATTACAGGTATGAAAACCATGAGTGTACCAGTACCAGCCGCTATGTTTCTTTTGTCTTCCTTAATTATCGGAATCATGTTCTGGCGCATAATCCGCCGGGAATCGGTGATTATAGGGACACTCTATGCCCAAGGTTACCGGCGGCGAGAGTTAATGAGGCACTATATGGCTATTCCACTGGTGCTGGCTTTTGCAGGTGGAATGATAGGAAGTCTGTTGGCACTCCCATCGATAGAGCCAATGGTTATGGCCATGATTTCCTATTATAATGTTCCTGTTCCTGGCATTGAATTAAGCTTTCTAAATGTAATGATCGGAATACTGACACCTATGATATTTTTAGGCCTCAGCAGTTATATGGTTATACGTTCGGAGCTTAAAAAGTCTCCGGCGGAGCTTATGAAGGGTGATAAGCAAAAAGCCAAGGTTAATGCCCTGGAGAGGGCCTTTAAACTTGAAAGATTTAAGTTTAGCACAAAATTCTGGCTGCGTGAGCAGTTTAGAAGCATTTCACGTCTTGTTTTCTTGCTCTTGGGAGTGACTAGTGCTTCTGTCTTAATGCTCTTTGGTTTCACTGTTTTAAATTCTATGAACCATGTATTTAAAACGTCAGATGTATACCTGTTTGAATACGAATACACCTTCAGGGATTTGCAATACGGTGAAGCACCGGATGGGGCAGAGACCTTTAATGCAGGGAAGTTTTATCCTGAAAACAATGAGGAAATTGAGTTTTATATTACCGGCATAGAGCCTGATTCAACCCTTGTGATTCTTAAGGATAATAAGGGGAACGTCATTCCAAACAATCAAACTAATATTACCAAGTCTTTGGCAAATCGATTGGGCATTAAGGCTGGGGACACTGTAACCTTTATAAACAAAGAGGATGGGAACCATTACACATTTCATATTGATGCAGTTGCTGATTCCTACATGGAGCAGTTTATATATGTGCCAATAGATGAGTTTAACAAAAAAATGGGGCTGCCGGAGGATAGCTATATTGGGCTCTTTAGCACAAAAAAGCTTGACATTCCTGACGAAAAGCTGTCAGGAACAAAATCCATGAGTGAGTTGCCTGAGGCTATGGATGAATTCATGGGTCAGATGATTTCCATGGTAGCATTGATGACTATTGTCTCCAGCATTGTGGCATTAATTATCTTATATCTTGTAACTTCGTTGGCTATCGAGGAAAATAGAAACGCCATATCACTGTTCAAGGTGTTCGGTTACCGACGTCGGGAAATCCGGTCTCTGATATTAAACAGCTCCACCTTTGTCGTCGTGGCCGGATTTTTAATCGGTATTCCTGTTGCGGTGGCATCAATGGGTTCATTGTATGGTTATCTAGGAGATATGATAAACCTAGTGCTGCCACCTATTGTTAGCCCCCTTTATGTGATAATATCCTTCGCAGCTATCATGCTGACTTATCAGCTCAGCAAGTGGATGTGTGCAAAGAACATAGATACAGTTTCCATGAGCGAGGCACTAAAGGCGGGAACGGAATAATAAAACTATGCTAAACTCGCAGGTTCTTTGTCAAATGGTGTTGGTGAGTATTTTAAGTGACTTCTCATGGTAAAATGAAATCAGTAAGCTTAGAGGATTTTAGTTCCTCTAAGCTTTTTTTATTGGTTCTATAATAAATGTTGGGGTGCCGAGGGACAGAAACTTCGGAACTCCAACA
>ENA-UPAD01000642-UPAD01000642.1-bioreactor-metagenome-genome-assembly--contig:-NODE-642-length-45795-cov-496.619764_pt1 | contig 45795 bp, 47 predicted proteins | sample MGYA00238179_ERZ772710 | MGnify/ENA primary metagenome ERZ772710 (study PRJEB29004, sample SAMN07631245) | bioreactor metagenome | isolation source: Switchgrass digestor | place: USA: Dartmouth...
GGTCGAACAGTGGCTTTGGTCACTGATTTAATACAAAATAATTGTACAAGGAGGTGAAAAATTGCAACTCGCAGAGATATTTACCGGCAACATTGCAGCAGGTATGGATGTTCCCGCACCCAGGACCAACGGCAGCCAGACCCGCAGCTATGGAGGAAATTCTGCGGGATTCGGGAAGATACTCGAAACGACAATGTCAAGGACACAAAACAGGCCTGGCAGAACACAGGGTGCTTCCGCGAGGCGGAGCGATCCTTCGGATTTCTATGACGACAGCAGCCTGCAGGGACCGCAAAGATCTCCCAAAGAGAAATTTGAAAGACCGTCCGTTTCTGACACGCAGAACAGGAGAAAAGCAGAAAATCTGAATGATGATGAAAGGCCTGATACCGAAAGCAATAAGCGAGCTGAGTCTGTCGACATGCTGGAGGTATTGGCACAGCTTACCGGGTTGGACAGGACGGCACTGAAAGAGATACTGACGGCACTTGGCATATCTGAGGAAGCACTGTCCGCTCAACAAGGTTTCGCTCAAACCGCGGCCGGACTTGCGGAAATGCTTGGCCTTGACACGGTGCAGAAAGATGCCCTGGCGGAATTGATGCAGCTCATCGAAGATGCAGGCGGCATATGGAATACGGCTGACCTGGCTGCCGGTCACGGTGACGGACAACCAGCCGGAGACATGCAGGCCGGCATAGCCATTAACGCCGCAGGTTTTCCCGATGCAGTCCAGAAGCTGCTCGCGTCGGTGTCGGAAATTTCCGGTCAACTTCGTGCCGCTATACTCCGGAAACTGAACGGGCATGCCGCAAAGCTGGAAGATGACGGCGGAGACGGAAATGCAGAAGTCAGGGATGCGGTACTGAACATGCTGGAGAAAGTGCGTTTCAGCAGGAAAAATGCAGTCGGCCAGTGTACCGGCGATGTATCCGAATCGGAGCAGGCAGGCGATGAGTCATTGTCCGACAGCGCCAAAGCGGCCCCGAATGCAGCGGAAGATGCGGAAATGGCCGGAACCGTCGTGGCAAATGAAAGCGGTACTGCTCAAAAACCCGTGCTGCAGCAGGATACCGGGACGATGAACGATGGGGAAATGCCGGATGCCGCGATGATTGCGGTACAGCAGAATAACCCCGGCCCTGATGCAGCGCCGCAGGCAGCTGCTGAAAGAACCGCAAACCAGACGGTACCCGTAAGGCAGATCATCGCTCAGATAACTGAGAAGGCCTCTGCCATACTGGCGCACGACAGGTCGGAGATGGTTATCGAACTTAAGCCGGAGAGCCTCGGAAGGCTTTCGCTAAAGGTCGTTACCGAGAACGGCATAGTCATGGCGAAATTCGTGGCAGAAAACTCACAGGTGCAAAGGCTGCTGGAATCCAACATGCAGATGCTGAGGGAGTCGCTGGAAAGACAGGGTATCGTCGTGCAGGATCTCAGCGTATCTGTCAGGCAGGACGGAAGACAGGCGCGGGAGAACGGACCGCAGAACAGGAGCCTGTCAGGTGTCCGGCCTAAAGGCGTCACACCGATGGCGGCAGCCAGGATACCGGATATGTCAGGCATTGCTGAAACTCCGGTAACAGGCGATCCATGGATGTGGCAGGGCAGCACGATCAACCTGACGGCATAGGAGGTGAATGAATGAGCGTTGATGCAGTGACCAATCAGAAAACGATACAGCAGATAATAAAAGAAAATGAATCAAAGACCGGCAGCAGGGACACCACCGACGAGCTTGGGAAAGACGATTTTCTCAACCTCCTCGTGACTTCACTGAGATTCCAGGATCCATTGAACCCTACGGACGACAAGGAGTTCATCGCGCAGTTGGCGCAGTTCAGCGCACTGGAACAGATGCAGAACCTGAACACGAGCTTTACTGCAACAAGGGCATACAGCCTTATTGGGAAGAATATCCTTGCCAATGTGAAGGATTCCTCGACAGGTGAGGTTACCGAGGTGTCAGGAGATGTGACCAGCGTTACATATTCCGGCGGGAAATATTATGTAGTTGTCCGGGGCATGGAGGTGCCGGTGGAAGATATAATCGAGGTAGCTGAAGGAGCATATGCTTCTCAGAACAACCTGTCCCAGTTTACAGGCCTTATCGGCTGCCTTGTGAACGGCATCGCTTACAATCCGCTGGACGGTGACATGATCAAGGTCAGCGGCGTCGTCAAATCTCTCCAGAAAGGCATCTACGAAGATTATGCCGTACTTGACGGCGTAAGCGTCGAGATCGCGGGGCTGAACACGACGATCAACACGACGGATGTCGAGTACGTGAGGAACAAGCTGACCACCGCATGGAAAAACGGCGAGTACATCGACATTATCATAAAAGACAGCTCTACCGGAAAGCGGGTTCCCGTGACTGCTATCATTGCCGACCTGGAATTCGACAGCAAAGGCGGGATCAAAGCGGTCCTGAACGATGTGCATGTGCCACTTGAAAGCATCACGAACATAAAAAAGCAGCCGGAGGGGAAATCAGCCGAAGACGGATCACGGCAGGACGGAGAAAATGGAACCGATACGGTAGGCAACAGCGGAGAAACTTCGTCCGACGGACAGGCAGGTGACGATAATGGTAATTGACAACACAGGCAACCGCATTAACAGGACCGTCATAACAGGCATTCCGCCGGCCAGGACAGACAGGCCGGAAAGCAGAAAGGATACGGCAGCCGTAAGTTTCGACAGTATACTGCGGCAAAAACAGAAGGAGAATGAAGAGATAAAATTCTCCAAGCATGCGGAATACCGGCTCCGGTCCAGGAACATAAGCCTGACGCCTTCTCAGAAGGACAGGATGATGGAAGCGGTGGCAAAGGCTGAATCAAAAGGAGTAAGGGATACGCTTGTTTTGATGGACGATCTTGCATTTGTGGTCAATATAAGGAACAGGACGGTGATAACGGCAGTAAACAGCAGTGAACTGAAGGAGAATGTATTCACGAATATAGACGGAGCAGTGATAATCTGACAGCCGGACCCTTTCGGGAGGCTGGGCATCCCTGAACGACGGACGGGATGTATAAGTTCTGAAGGAGGTCGAAATGAATTTATGATGAGATCAATGTTTTCCGGTGTGTCGGGACTCAGGGCACATCAGACCAAAATGGACGTAATAGGCAACAACGTCGCAAATGTCAATACGGTAGGTTTCAAATCAGGAAGAGTGACATTCCAGGAGATATTCAGCCAGACGCTTCAGGGAGCGAGCGCACCTGACCCGGTTACCGGCAGGGGCGGAACGAACCCGATGCAGATAGGACTGGGCCTTGGAGTGGGTGCGATCGATACAATTACTACGAGGGGAAGCGTGCAGAGGACAGACAACATTACTGACCTGTCGATAGAGGGTGACGGTTTCTTCATCTGCAAAGGCGGCTCCAGTGACACGTTTAAATTCACCAGGGCAGGAAATTTTACCATCGACCTGCTTGGAAATCTTGTAACCAGCAGCGGGATGAATGTATATGGCTGGCAGACGCTTAAAAACGACGGCAGCGGGGAATTCGACACCGACAGGCCGATAGAGCCTATAAATATTTATTCTGATGCATACAGGAACAAGAGGATAATTTCAGCCAAGAACACCTCCATGGTACAGCTCGCAGGCAACCTGGACGCGGCGATGCCGACAAGCAGCGGACCCAGCGAAACCGGCGGAACGGGTGAAACCGGTGAAACTGGCGAAACTGGCACTAACCAGGATGATAACATTTTGCTGGTGCCGATGACCGTATATGACAAGCTGGGAAACGCTTACAAGATCGAAGTGCGGTTATGGAAAACAGGTGCCAATGAAGATGGATCGACATGGCAATGGGATATACCTTCTTCCAGCGGTGTGTACACTGTCTCAGATGCCAGCGGGACACTTAACTTTACACCTGAAGGAAAGCTGAATCAGGCGCCAAATTCGCCCCCTATAAAAATAACTTTTGAACCTGATGCATCGAAGGGCACGGATCAATTTGACATTGAACTGGACTTCTCAAAAATAACTTGTTATGCGGCAGATAACTCTGTCGCGCCGGAGTTTGTCGATGGATATACATCAGGAAGCCTGGTTTCGATCAGCATCGGCTCCGACGGTGTAATTACCGGAATATATGACAACGGACAGCAGCAGGCGCTCGGGCTCATAGCCCTGTCATATTTCGGGAACCCGGCGGGCCTGCAGAAGGTCGGCGACAACATGTATCTGCCTACGCCCAACTCCGGAGACTACAAGGCGTTCAGGCCCGGATCCGGCGGTACCGGGATGCTCAACCCGGGTACGCTTGAAATGTCCAATGTCGACCTGTCAAAGGAGTTCACAGAGATGATCATCACGCAGAGAGGCTTCCAGGCCAACAGCCGTATCATCACAACATCGGATGAGATGCTGCAGGAACTGGTAAGCATGAAGAGATAATTCCGGTGGCAGCAGCGGCTGACATGATCGCATGAACGACAGATAAAGCAGGCGGCAAACGAATAGAGACGGTTTGGGGTGCTGCCGGGGCGCTCCTTCTGAACGGGCAATAAATATAAGTGATTTCGTATATGGTATGCTGATCAGAAGGAGCGCTTCCGGAAATATAAGAAGAAAGGGGAAAAACTCGGCAGTTTTTCATGAAAAAGCGCGGGAACTGCCATTTTATGAAAAACTATTGAGTTTTTGGAGCAAAAATATTATGATTAAACTGACCAGACTAAACGGTTCGGTTTATGTCCTTAACAGCAATCTTATAGAAACTGTGGAATCGACGCCTGATACGGTCATAACCACAGTCGATGGAAAAAGATACGTCTGCAGGGAATCTGTCGATGAAGTCATCAGGAAGGTAATAGAATTCGAGGGAAACATCAGGTTTCATGCAGACACACAAAAGACAGAGGGGGCATAAGAATTGGAGTCCAGGAGCACATTTTTCATTCTCATAGTCATTGTTGCAGTTCTCGCTCTTTCACTTGCCGCTCTTGCCGGATACCTGCTGATCGTGCAGGGCAGCTCTGACGGCGGAGGTAATGCCCAGCAGAATGGTGTCGGAGAAGGAAGCGGTGTGGCGCCGAAAGAGGAAGATCTTCTGAAGATCCCGCTTTACGACGGCGCAAAGTATTTTACACTGAAAAAAGCCAGTCCGAACGACTCGTCCATAATCCAGGTGAATGTAACTCTGAAATGCTTCAAAGAATTGAAAAAGAACAGGAAAGTAGTTGTCGAAGAGCTTATAGATGCAAAAAAGGAAGAAATACAGGAGCTTGTCGTAAGGTTCTTCCTGAAACGGACCATTGACGAGATCAAGGATGTGGAAATGCTCGACAAGGCCAAAGATGAGCTTACCGGCCAGATCAACAGCCTGCTGAACGAAGATCTGAACAAGCCTGAGGATGTCGTGTACAGGGTGATTTTTTCCGAATGGCTGTTCCAGTAGTACGTTCAGTGATAACGGTCTGAGACGGGAGGTGATTTTATGGGGGACATCCTTTCGCAGAATGAAATAGACGATCTTTTGAAAGCGTTAAGCTCAGGTGAGATCAACGCGCATGAGATCCAGACCACGACGCAGGAAAAAAAGGTAAAGACCCATGATTTCCGAAGAGCCAGCAAATTTGCAAAGGATCATATAAAGACCCTCAACATAATATACGACAACTACGCGAGGCTGGTTACGAACTTCCTGACAGGCTACCTGAGGACCCTGGTACAGGTCGATGTCGTATCCGTAGAAGCGCTTCCGTACAGTGATTTCAGCAACTCGGTAGCGAATCCTGTCATAATGGCAATAGTGGACTTTGCTCCGCTGTCCGGGTCCATAATATTCGAGATTGAGCCGCATATCGCATTTGCGCTGGTGGACAGGATCCTCGGCGGAAAAGGGTCTTCCATGGAAAGGATAAGGGAATTTACGGAGATAGAACTTGCCATAATCGAGAGAATAGTGATCCAGATGCTGAACCTGATGCGTGAGCCGTGGGAAAATGTCTTATCGATCAGACCAAGGCTGGACAAGATAGAAACCAATGCGCAGTTCGCCCAGATAGTCGCGCAGAACGAAACGGTGGCGCTGATAACGCTGAGCGCGCGTGTCGGCGAAGTCGACGGAATGATGAATATATGCATACCCCATATGGTGGTTGAACCGATAGTTTCAAAGCTCAGTACCAGGTTTTGGTTTTCGACTGTGGAAAAAGAAGCCACGCCTGAGATGAAACGGGATATCGAAAGAGGAGTACAGAACACATCCGTTCCGGTAAAAGCAGTACTCGGCAGGACGACGGTAACGGTAAGGGACGTTCTTGAACTGCAGGTTGGAGATGTGCTTGCGCTGGATACCGGTGTGAACGATGAACTGGAAGTGCGCGTCGGTGATCTTCTGAAATTCTATGGCATCCCGGGCGTAAAGAAGAACAGGGTGGCAGTCAGGATCACAAAGGCAGTGAAGAAGGAGGAAGAGTAATGGGTGATATGTTATCTCAGGCTGAAATAGATGCATTGCTGAAGGGTGCAATTCCTTCAGGACCGTCCGATGCGGACCTTGATCCCCAGGAGATAGACGCTCTTGGCGAGATAGGCAATATAAGCATGGGGACTTCAGCTACTACACTGTTTGCGCTTCTTGGACAGAAAGTGACGATAACCACTCCCAAGGTGTCGGTCTGTACATGGAAAGAAATATCTACACAGTATTCACAGGCGCATGTAGGAGTAAGGGTCGAGTATACAAAAGGCCTGATCGGTACGAACCTGCTGATATTGAAGGAACATGACGTCAAGGTCATAACCGACCTGATGATGGGAGGCGACGGATCGAACACCGAAGGCAGCCTTACGGAGCTCCACCTTAGCGCCATCAGTGAAGCAATGAACCAGATGGTGGGATCATCTTCCACATCCATGTCTTCCATGTTCGACAAAAGGATAGATATTTCACCTCCGAAAGCATTTATATTCAACGTTGAGAACATGAATGAAAACACTCTCATGGATGACAATGAGAAGGTCGTGAAAGTAGCTTTCAAGATGGTTATAGGCGACCTGGTGGACAGCGAGATAATGCAGATTATACCGATCTCTTTCGCGAAAGAGATGGTTGGAGCCCTGCTGAGCATGGAGACCGACAGCGGTACATACAAGCTGCCGGATGAAGTATCGGCAGGCCAGGCGGAAACTGCGCCCGTGAGAGAAGCATCTCATTCGGCACCGGGACCGGCGGCCGCGAATTTCAATGATCAGCCGCAGACGGCATATCAGCCGTTCAGCCAGCCACAGCCGGCGCAGCGGTCATATCATGGCGCTCCTCAGTATGACCATGGATTCGTGGAACACGAACCGAGGCAGCACAGGGAACCTGTCAACGTACAGCCTGCCCAGTTCCAGAGTTTCGAGGAAGACCGGATCGTACTGGACAGGCACAACATTAACCTGATCATGGATGTGCCGCTTCAGATTACAGTCGAACTGGGAAGGACGCAAAGGCTGATCAAGGACATACTCGAGTTCAGCCCCGGATCCATTATAGAGCTTGACAAACTGGCCGGCGAACCGGTGGACATACTTGTGAACGGAAAACAGATAGCCAAGGGAGAAGTAGTTGTCATCGACGAAAGCTTCGGCGTCAGGATAACCGATATTGCAGACCCCAGCAAGCGGCTGTAAGAAAAAAATGCCTTGATTATAAATGTGCGAAATGTTAACATAAATATACATGAATAACAGTAAAATAACATAATTTTCGACTCACTACACATAAGGGGAGAGAATTTATGGGAAAAACCGTCTTGATTGTTGATGATGCTGCATTTATGAGGATGATGATAAGAGACATATTGACGAAAAACGGGTATGAAGTGGTCGGAGAAGCGGAGAACGGGGGACGTGCCATAGAAAAATACAAGGAGTTGCTCCCGGATCTGGTGATCATGGATATCACGATGCCCGAGGTCAATGGTATCGAGGCAGTCAGGGAGATCCGGAAGCTGAATCCTGATTCCCAGGTGATTATGTGTTCGGCCATGGGACAGCAGGCCATGGTCATTGAGTCGATACAGGCAGGTGCAAGAGATTTTATCGTTAAGCCGTTCCAGGCTGAAAGAGTGATAGAAGCCGTAAAGAAAGTGCTGGGCTGAAATGCCTGCAAAAGATGCCGGAAAAGGCCGGGCGGGCAGTGGAGCAGGCCGCTTGCAGGCCGGGGGATTACGATGGGGACTATTGATTACATACTGAGGATAATTTTATTCCTGATCGGATTCGGCGCGTTGCTGTTCCTTACATACGTCACTACCAGGTATATCGGACGCAAGCAGATCAGGTCGATGACAGGCAGAAATATCAGCATAATCGAGACGGTGATGCTTGGCCCTGACAAAAGACTGCACCTTGTCAGGGCAGGAAAAAGCTACGTGCTGATAGCCACGACATCGAGATCCGTCGAATACCTCGCTACGGTGGAGCTTGATGGAAATGCAGAAGCAACTGCTGCTGAAGAAGACAACGGCTCGCGTTTTGATTTCAGGTCTGTTTTCGAGAAGTACAGCGGTATTTACAGAGCAAAGGCCATGAAGAACACGAATGATGAAAAACCGGTACCATCAGGGGACGAACGTGAAGAACCCGCTTTCAGAAAGAATCTTGAGAAACTCAGGATCATTTTGAAAAGAAACCTGGAAAACGGTACCGGTAATGATAAAAACGGGGTTGACGATACTAATGATAAGGATGAAACGAGGTCTTAAGATCGCAACAGCATTGACAATCATAACTCTTTTCAGCTCAGACGCCTATGCTGAAACCACTTTTCCCTTCAAGTTCGGTTTCAGTGTGGAACCGGCATCCACTCCCCAGGAAGTTTCGTCAAGTATCCAGCTTCTGCTTATCTTAACCGTATTGTCTCTGGCTCCGGCCATCATCATAATGATGACCTCTTTCACAAGGATAATAATAGTGCTTTCCTTCCTGAGGAATGCGCTCGGGACACAGCAAATGCCGCCTAATCAGGTTCTGATCGGGCTTGCTTTGTTTTTGTCGCTTTTCGTAATGACTCCGGTTATAAACGAAATAAATACGCAGGCGTATGAGCCCTTCAACAAAGGTGAGATAACACAGGAGCAGGCGTTCAGGAATGCGGAAAATGCCATGAAGGGGTTCATGCTGAAGCAATTTGGAGATGATGAGAAGGAACTTGCTTTTTTCGTATCCCTTGCAAAGATAGAAACGCCGGTCAGGGATCCGATGGATCTGCCAATGACCGTCGTAATACCTGCCTTTATCATAAATGAACTGACAATAGCGTTCAAGATAGGATTTCTGATATACATACCTTTTCTTATCATTGACATGGTAGTTTCGAGCACGCTTATGTCAATGGGCATGATGATGCTTCCGCCGGTAATGATATCGCTGCCGTTCAAGGTACTCTTGTTTATACTGGTGGACGGCTGGAACCTGATTACACAGACGTTGGTTTCGTCTTTTATTACATAGGCAGGGCAACAGATAATAAGTATTTAGCAGGAGGTGCAGGATGGACCAGGAAACAGTGATCACCATCGCTCAGAATGCATTGCTCACAGTGATATACGTATCGGCTCCTCTGCTGCTGGTCAGCCTTATCGTCGGACTGGCTGTAAGTGTGTTCCAGGCGACCACGCAGATACAGGAGGCGACTTTGTCTTTCATACCAAAAATATTGGCAGTCATCCTGACACTCGCAGTGCTTGGTTCATGGATGCTGAACATGATGACCGACTATACGCTGAATTTGTATGAAAGTATATTGCAGTTTATCAGGTAGATATCGGGGTATAAGATTCAGATAGCGACTGTTCTGTATGTAAGGGGGGAATTTGGTTGCAGCTGCCGGCAGGGATAGTCATAAACCGCATTGAGGTGTTCTTGCTGGTTTTTGTCCGTATGACCGGCTTGTTTGTAGTTGCGCCTGTTTTCGGAAGAAGGAATGTCCCCGCATATTTCAAGATCGGATTTTCATTTTTCATATCACTGATACTAATCAATACGACCGTGCTGCAATCGGTTGAATATGCGGATACCCTGCCCGGTTATGCGCTTCTTGTGATGAAGGAGTTCCTTGTAGGTCTGTCAATGGGGTATGTCGCTTATCTTTCATATACCGCCATATATATAGCCGGCGAACTTATCGACATGAAGATAGGGTTCGGTGTAGTAAATGTCATTGATCCCATAAGCAATATCCAGGTGCCTGTTACTTCGAACCTGTATTTCATAGCAAGCATGCTGATCTTCCTCGCCATCGACGGACATCATATGCTTATAAAGGCATTGTTTGACAGCTTTTCATCAGTGCCGTTGGGAAGCGCTGCTTTCAGTGCCGGCGTCAACAATGTCATAATGAACCTTTTCAGTACGATATTTGCCACAGGTTTCAAAATGGCGGCGCCGGTAATTGCAACCGTACTGATAACGGATGTCGCGCTTGGCACCATATCAAGGATGGTCCCCCAGATGAACGTCTTCATGATAGGCATGCCCCTCAAGATAGTAGTGGGGCTGATAATAGTGGTAATTACGATACCGATGTTCATAGAGATAATGAAATCAGTCTTTGAACTGATGGGTGTAAGTATAACTGATTATCTGAAGGAGCTGAACCCGGGATGATTTATGAGATAAATCTCCAGTTGTTCGCAAAGGGCCCCGGGGGCGAAGACAGGACCGAGAAGGCGACCCCGAAGAAAAGGCGTGAGGCCAGGCAGAAAGGTCAGGTATTCCAGAGCAGGGAAATAACCACGACCATGGTGCTGCTTATTACTTTTATATCGCTGAGGATCTTCGGGGCGGATATTTACGCGCAGCTCAAAGGATTTTTTGAAAAGGTTTTTACGGAATACCCGAAGACCGAAGACCTGTACATGCCGGATATACTGATGAAAGTGTTCATAGACGGCGTGCTGGTGTTTTTCAGATCTGCCGGGCCGATTTTGCTTATGAGTATGCTTACAGGACTTATAGTCAGTTACGCGCAGGTAGGTTTCCTGTTCACGACCGAGACGCTGAAACCTGTTTTCAGCAGGATAAACCCGCTGAGCGGAATGAAGAGGCTTTTCTCCCTGCGCTCGGTTATTGAACTGTTAAAAGCGATACTGAAGGTTGGTATCGTCGCCTATGTGTCTTATTCGTATATGGACGGGAAGGCACAGACGATAGTATCGCTTATGGATATGGATATACTGAGCATAGCAGCGTTCATCGGCATAACTTCCGTCGATCTTGCCGTAAGGATATGTCTTTCATTACTGGTGCTTGGAGCGTTCGATTTCGCGTACCAGTGGTGGGAATTTGAAAAAAACATGAAGATGACAAAGCAGGAAGTGAAGGAAGAATTGAAGCAGACCGAGGGAAACCCCGAGATAAGGTCCAGGATCAGACAGAAGCAGCGCCAGCTTTCAATGCGCAGGATGATGCAGGAAGTACCAAAAGCCGATGTGGTCATCACCAACCCGACCCACCTGGCGTGCGCGCTGAAATATGATGAGAAGGTCAATCCTGCGCCCGTGCTGCTGGCAAAAGGGCAGGATTACATCGCGTTGAGGATCAGGGAGATAGCGAAGGAAAACAATATTGAGATAGTCGAAAACAAACCGCTGGCAAGGACCATATATGAAACCGTGGATATTGGCCAGGCCATACCGCCTGAGTTGTACCAGGCAGTGGCTGAAGTGCTTGCATTCGTATACAGCCTGAAAGGCAAGACGAAAGCAGGATAGCACGTGAATTACAGGTGTTCCATGCTGCGGTGCTTTGTACAGTCAAGTCTTTGCATAATACGGAAGGGGGAAGCAAAAAGCTTTGAGGGCCAGGGACTTATCTTTACCGGCAATAATAGTGGCAATAGTACTGGCGTTCATCATACCTCTGCCGAGCGCCATAATTGACGTGCTGCTGGCGATCAACATAATGATTTCGGTCATAATCCTTCTCAATACCATTTATATGAAGGAAGCGCTGCAGATGTCGATTTTCCCTTCTCTGCTGGTCGTCACCACACTGTTCAGGCTTGCGCTCAATGTCAGCACGACGCGGCTCATAATAGGAAAGGGAGAAGCAGGCGGCGTTATCGAGGGGTTTGGCAGGTTTGTCGGCGGAAACGATCTGGTCGTCGGTTTTATCATATTCATAGTGATCACCCTCGTAAACTTCATAGTCATCACCCGCGGCGCGGAAAGAGTCGCGGAAGTTGCCGCAAGGTTCACGCTGGATGCCATGCCGGGCAAACAGATGGCAATAGATGCCGACCTGAACGCAGGACTGATAAATGAAACCGAAGCCAAGGAGAGAAGAAAAAAGATCCAGAAGGAAGCCGACTTCTACGGTGCAATGGACGGCGCCAGCAAGTTCGTCAAAAATGACGCCATCATGGGTATAGTCGTCACGGTGCTGAACATAGTCGGAGGAATCATAATGGGTATGGTGACCAGGGGCGAATCCCTGGAGGAGGCGCTTCAAACCTACGCCATCCTGACCATAGGCGACGGCCTTGTAAGCCAGATACCTGCCCTCATGGTTTCGACATCCACCAGCTTTATTGTGACGAGGGCAGCTTCCGAATCCGATATGAGCGCCGACTTCCTGAAACAGGTGTTCAGCAACCCGAAGGTGCTATATATCGCGGCGGCACTGAGCTTCATCCTCGCTTTCTTCCTGCCGACGATACCGTTCATGGTGCTGGCTGCAGTACTTGCTTTCCTCGGATATACATTGTCCAAACAGCAGATAGCCGAGCAGAAACAGCAGGAAGTACAGATCGAGGAGACAGAAGTCGAAGAAATACGGAAACCCGAAAACGTGGTTTCGCTGCTGCAGGTGGATCCGATCGAAGTCGAGTTCGGGTACGGCATCATCCCGCTGGCTGATGTGAACCAGGGCGGAGACCTGCTGGACAGGGTGGTAATGATAAGAAGGCAGCTGGCGCTTGAACTGGGGATGATAGTCCCGATAATCAGGCTCAGAGACAATATCCAGCTTGCTCCCAACGAATACCTGATCAAAATAAAAGGTGTGGAAGTCGCAAAAGGCGAACTGATGCTGGACCATTATCTCGCCATGGATCCGGGCCTTGCAGAAGAGGAAATAGAAGGGATAAAGACAACTGAACCGGCATTCGGACTTCCTGCGATCTGGATCACGGAAGAACAGAGAGACAGGGCCGAAATGCTCGGATATACGGTTGTGGATCCGCCTTCGGTAATAGCGACCCACCTGACGGAAGTGATCAAGAAATACGCGCATGAACTGACGGGACGCCAGGAGGTCCAGACATTGCTGGACAACGTAAAGCAAAATTACCCCGTGATAGTGGAAGAACTCGTTCCGAAGCTGATGACCGTCGGCGAGATCCAGAAGGTGCTTGCCAACCTGCTGAAAGAAGGCGTTTCCATAAGGGATATGGTGACCATACTGGAGACGTTGGCGGATTACGCGCCTGTCACCAACGATCCCGACATGCTTACGGAGTATGTCCGGCAAAGGCTTGGGAGAGCGATATCGAGAAAGTATTTCACGGATCAGAATACCAGCGTCATTACACTGGATCCGAAACTGGAACAACTGATGATGGATTCTCTGCAAAAAACAGAAACAGGTACATACCTTGCCCTGGAGCCAAGCGTCACAAATACGATTCTCGGAAGTCTTTCAAGGCAGGTGCAGAAACTGGTGCAGCTTGGGAAACAGCCAATAGTCCTGGCTTCACCGATAGTGAGGCTATATTTCAAAAAACTGGCTGACCAGGCGATACCGGGCATTGTTGTGCTTTCCTACAATGAACTGGATCCCGAACTGGAGATCCGGTCGGCAGGAGTAGTCAGCATTTAGCGGTTCTTGCAGGACTTTAGGTTAAATGGCAAAATATATAGTTTTATGATAAAATAATGAGAGAATAGCAGGAATTTAGTCGAGTGAGGAAAACCATGAAGATACGCCGTTACGTGGCAAAAAACACACAGGAAGCCATTCTGAAAGTAAAGTTGGATCTGGGCAGTGAGGCCATCATCCTGAATACGCGGAAAGTCAGGAAGAAAGGTCTGGCGGGGCTATTCTCAAAGCCAATGACGGAAGTGCTGGCAGCCGTTGACGAATACAGCGTGCCAGGAAAAGATGACGGAAACCCGGGAAAAGGAACGGGTCAGGAGCTTAATGGCGCACAGAAAAAAGGTTTGGAGGAATATTCGGGATCAAGTATTTCCTCCTTGTCGAATTATGAAGTAAATTCAGACGAAAAGGAGGAAAAAATAGCTAATCTGGAGAATAAAATATCAAACATGGAGGAGATCCTTAGAAAACTCTGCAAAAAGGTGCTTGGAGATGAGAAAACTGCATCCGGGACCATGGGAGCGGAACAGAAAAACCTGAAAGCAAGCATTTCGGAGGTTTTTTACAATAACCTCGTGAAGAATGAGGTCGATCCTGAAATCGCAAGAAAGCTGGTAAATACTGCTGCATCCAGACTGCCGGATTCCTGCGGCGTCAGTGAAATGGCGGCACAGTTGTCCGGGATCATATCCGGCCTGATGGGCAGGCCCGAAACGATAAGGGAAAGCAATGACGGCAAGCCGGTGACAGTCATATTAGTCGGACCGACCGGAGTCGGCAAGACTACCACGCTGGCCAAGATAGCAGCCAATTACCTGCTGATCAAAAAGAAATCGGTAGGCCTGATAACTGCCGATACATACAGGATCGCAGCTGTGGAACAACTGAAGACTTATGCGGAGATACTGGGGATCCCGGTATCGGTCGCATATACGCCGGCGGAGATGAGGGAGGCAGTGAGCCTCCATTCGGACAAGGACCTGATCCTGATAGATACGGCAGGCAGGAGCCATAAAAACAAAGCCCAGTTTGAAGAACTGAAGGCGCTGATAGAGGCTTCCGAAGCCGACGAGATATACCTGGTCCTCAGCGCCACCACAAGTTCGAAGAATTGCAGGGAGATATTGAAAAGTTACAGCTTTTTAAAGGATTACAAGCTGTTATTTACAAAGACAGACGAAACTCCGGTACTGGGCATCATACTCAATGCAAGATATATAACGGGGAAAAGCCTTTCATATATCACGACCGGACAAAGCGTGCCAGATGACATTGAAACGGCAAATATCGACAGTATAACAAAGAATTTGGTAGGGAGTAACCTGAGAGATGGATCAAGCTGAAAAACTCAGACAGGTAATAGATGTTCTGAAACTGCGGAACAAAAACAACATGGCGGCAATGCCGGCAAAAAGATCAGCCAGGGTTATCACTGTTACAAGCGGTAAAGGAGGAGTCGGCAAAACAAACGTTTCGATCAATCTGGCCATAGCTTTGAGTGAACTGGGATACAGAACAGTGATAATCGATGCGGATTTCGGCCTGGCGAATATCGATGTCTTGCTGGGAATAGTACCGAAATATACGCTGCTGGATGTTGTAAAAAACAGGAAAGACATTACTGAGATACTGACTGACGGGCCCAGCAACATCAAGTTCATATCGGGCGGATCCGGAGTGGAAGATCTGCTCAAACTGGACAGGGAGCAAATAGCCAGGTTTATTGAAAACATAGCGCTGCTCGACCGGATAACGGATTTTATTATCGTTGATACGGGCGCAGGATTGTCAGATAATGTGATGAGTTTCATAATGGCCGCCGATGAGTTACTATTGGTAACGACACCTGAACCTACATCGATAACGGATGCATACGCTCTGATAAAGATGGTGTCCAACAAGGACAGGATGATGTCCAACACGCTCAAGGCCAAAAAGATAAGGCTTGTCGTCAACAGGGCTGAAAACAGCGAGGAGGCCAATGATGTACTGAACAATCTGGTGATGGTGGCTGAAAGGTTTTTAGGACTCGGACTGGAACCTGCAGGTTACATATTGAGCGACAGCGCAGTAAAAAGGTCGGTAAAGCAGCAGCAGCCATTTATCCTGGCTTACCCCAAGAGCCAGGCGGCCAGAAGTATCAGAGAAATATCATCGAAGCTGGCAAACTTCCCGGATGCAGAAGAAGCACAGCAGAGCCTTGGCATCAGGGGATTTTTCAACAGGCTTGTCAGTGTTATGAGAACATAGATGGAACCCGGGAGATGCGTATGGAACTGGCTGATATTGAAACAGGTACACGGCTGGAACTTGAGCCGGAAAACAGCACATACGTCGGAAAGACAGTCCTGGTGAGCAGTTTCGACACGGCGGAAGGCATTGATACGGCTTTGATTACGGCTCCTATTTCTGAAGGCAGGATCGTTCCGCTGGACAGAGACTCGGTATATAATGTCTGCTTTCTTAAAAGAGACGGCAAAATGCTTAATCTATATAAATTCAGTGCAGCCATCAGGGAGAGGCTGGTGGTCGACAACATACACCTGCTTTTGATAGAGAAGCTTGGAGAGATAGCAAGGATACAGAGACGAAGTTTTTTCCGGCTGGATTGTTATGTGGATGTCCGGTACAGAGTCATAAATCCGTCCGATAACGGGAGAAACAGTGATATCCCGTTCAGAAAAACCATCACGAGCGATCTGAGCGGCGGCGGGATACGCCTTTTGCTTGATGAGAAGCTTAAACCCGGTACATATCTGGAATGTGAGCTTTTCAGCGAAACTGACAGAAAGATCCGGTTTTACGGGAAAGTCGTCAGGTTCGAGTACGTGGAATCGGAAGGAAAATACAGGTATGCCGCCGGCATAGCTTATGTCGATATAGATGAAAATGACAGGGAAGAAGTCATCAGGTATATATTCAGCGAACAGCGCAAATTGCTCAAAAAAGGCTGGAACAGGTAATGACGAAAACGATAGGAGTACTTATTATAGACGATTCGTCCTTTATTCGGAAAGTGCTGAGGGATATACTGGACGGCACACATGATATAAAGGTTATCGGGGCAGCCAAAAACGGGCTGGAAGCACTGGACATGGCGCGTGAGCTCCATCCCGATGTCATAACGCTCGACCTGAACATGCCGTCGATGGATGGGCTGACGTGTCTCAGGGAACTGCAGAAAATTACCGATGCTCCTGTCATAATGCTCAGCAGTCTGACTGTCGACGGGGGGAAAGCTACGATAGAAGCTCTGGAATCAGGGGCTATTGATTTTGTTACAAAGCCGGCCAACATATTTGATGTATCCGGAGAGCAGAAAAAGGCTGAGATAATCCGGAAGATCAGGATGGCTTACGGTTTCAGCAAAAAGAAACAGGCTTTCCCGAAGAAGACCGGGTATACGTCTGACGGCCCCGAGAAGAGACAAAGGAGCAGCGAACTGAAAGCATTGATCGCTATTGGTTCATCAACAGGCGGTCCCAGGGCATTGCAGGAAGTCATCCCTTATATTCCGGAGGATATCCCGGCCGCTGTTCTGATAGTACAGCATATGCCGCCCGGCTTTACAAGGTCGCTTGCTGAAAGGCTGGATGCGCTAAGCGGAATGACGGTGAAGGAAGGCGATGACAATGAAGTCATCTGTCCCGGGCATGTATACCTTGCTCCCGGCGACTACCACATGGAAGTCGTGAGGGACCAGGACGGCAGGATGAGGATCAGGCTGACCAGGGATGATCCTGAAAAAGGCCACAGGCCTTCGGTAAATGTTCTGATGAAATCAATAGCCAGGACCGGTTTTCCCAATGTGATCGGCGTTATAATGACAGGCATGGGGACCGATGGGAAAGAAGGAGCAATAAGTATCAAGGAGATGAATAAAGGAGTTATTATATGCCAGGACGAGATGTCCTGCGTCGTATACGGGATGCCAAAGGCGGTCGTGAACACCGGCCTGGCTGATGCAGTAGTTCCGTTGAAGGAAATTGCAGGTATGATTGTTAAATATTTGGGGGTGGAGCATTAATGGACATGAGTCAATATCTGGAAATATTCATCGAGGAGAGCAAAGAGCATTTGCAGAGTTTGAATCAGTGTCTGCTGCAGCTTGAAAAAAACCCCTGCGACCGGTCAATGCTGAATGAGATATTCAGGGTCGCGCACACGATCAAGGGAATGGCCGGAACGATGGGGTTCAACAAGATGTCCAGATTAACCCATGATATGGAGAATGTTTTACACGCCCTGAGAAATGATGAACTTGAGATAAACCCTGACCTGGTTGACATCCTCTTCAGATGCCTTGATGCTTTGGAGGGTTATACGGCGAATATAGTCGAAACCGGTTCCGAAGGAGAGCAGGACAGCAAAGAGTTGTCCGAAGCGCTTTCCGGACTGCTCAGGGACAAAAAGGAAAGCGGTGCGAAGGCGGACGGACAGTCTAAAACAGTTGCTCCACCCGCACCAACAGGCAATAAGGTGATTGCTTCAGATCTGGGACTGGACCAGTATGAGACCAATATCATCAGCAAAGCGGCTGATATGGGCAACAGCGCTTACCAGATCACCGTCAGGCTCAATAAAGGCTGTCTCCTTAAATCAGCAAGAGCATTTATAATATTCAAGACCCTTGAAAGACATTCCGAGGTCATAAAATCCGTACCTCCTGTACAGGATATCGAGGATGAAAAGTTCGACTTTGAATTTACAGTAGTCGTACTTACAAAGGAAGATGCGGAAGTTATAAAAAAGGATCTCAACTCCATCGCGGAAGTCGACGAAGTCATTATGAAGCTGATAAAGGAGAAGAATGAAGCGGCGCCCGGCACGCAGACGGAAGGGCCCGGTGAGGCCGATCATCCGCAGGACCCTTCAGATCTCAAACATGACGCCGCACATGGACAGGACAAAACCGATTCCACGGCAAAGAAAACCAAAACAGGCAAGACTGTAAGAGTCGACATAGACAGGCTCGATGTTCTGCTGAACCTGGTAAGCGAGCTGATAATCCAGAAAACGCGTCTCGAAGACCTTGAAGGCATCGAAAGGACACAGCAGTATGTCGAGGCGATAGAATACCTCGAACGCATAACCACGAATCTTCATGATGCTGTAATGAAAGTAAGGATGGTGCCGGTCGAGACAGTGTTCAACCGATTCCCGAGGATGATAAGGGACGTATCCAGGGAACTGGGCAAAGAAGTGGAGCTTGAAATGTCAGGAGTAGATACGGAACTTGACAGGACTGTCATAGATGAGATAGGCGACCCGCTGATCCATCTGCTGAGGAATGCGTGCGACCACGGAATAGAGCAAAAAGAACAGAGAAAGAGGCTTGGCAAGCCGGAATGCGGAAAGATAGAACTGAAGGCTTACCAGGACGGGAATAACGTGGTCATAGAAGTCGGTGACGACGGTCAGGGTATAAATGTGGAAAAAGTAAGGCAAAAAATCATAGAGCGCGGTCTCCTTTCAAAAGATGCGGCGGCAAACCTGTCGAAGAAAGACCTGATAGAGTATCTGTTCAAGCCAAGCTTCAGCACCGCAGACAAAATTACTGACATTTCCGGAAGAGGTGTTGGCCTGGACGTTGTAAAAACAAAGATCGAGGCTCTTGGCGGTACGGTCGAGGTAGAAACGGAACTTGGCATGGGAAGCAGGTTCTATATCAGGCTGCCGCTCACACTTGCAATAATCCAGGCTCTGCTCGTCATGGTCGGCGAGGAAAAGTATGCAATCCAGCTTAGTTCGGTACATAAGATAATCAATATCACGCCGGATGATATAAAAACAGTGCAAAAGCAGGAAGTCGTCATGTACAGGAATTCCGTGATCCCGATCGTCAGGCTGAGGGAAGTGCTTGAAGTGCCCGGAGAAAGCAATGCCGACCAGAAAGTGATGACCCTTGTCATCGTCAAGAAGGGCGAGCGGCTGACAGGCTTTATTGTCGACAGGATAATAGGGCAGCAGGAGATAGTTCAGAAATCCCTGGGTAAATACCTGGCAGGGACAAAAGTGATCACGAGCGCTACCATACTTGGTGACGGAAATGTTGCACTCATACTCGATGTCAACGCTTTGGCAAACTGAATCTTAACAGCTGCAAATAGGATATACTCGGAGGGGGTTCAGATATGGCGGATCAAAATGCGAACGAAGCTAAAAAGTATCTGGTTTTCAGGCTTGAGGACGATGAGTTCGGTATAGAAATAAGCAAGATATCGACAATAATCGAGAAGGACATGGATATTACCAGGGTCCCGAGACAACCGGCTTTCCTTAAGGGAGTGATCAACTTAAGGGGCGAGATCATACCTGTACTGAGCCTGCGCCTTAAATTCGGCCTTCCTGATGATGTATACAATGAAGATACCAGAATCGTCATAATTAAACTGGATGACCTGTCCGTCGGGCTGATCGTGGACTCTGTTGCAGAGGTCGTGGAGTTGGACGATGAAACTACTGAGAGTGTTTCCAACATAGCAGGCGAGACATCGCTTGAATACCTTAAGGGTGTGGGAAAACTCAACGGCAGGATAATAACGCTTCTGGATCTGGAGAAGATCATAATGCTGGAGGAGGCTGCCACATAGGTACAGGATGTGCAGGTTTGAACGGGAGAATGAGCCATGGTAAGGAATATAAATGATCTTAACAGTGTCCATATCGATGTTTTGAAGGAGATAGGCAACATAGGCGCGGGGAACGCCGCAACAGCGCTGGCAAAGCTTTTAAACAGGAAGATAGATATGGATGTTCCCAGGGTAAAGATATTAGACTTCAAGGATGTCAGTGAGACCCTTGGAGGAGCAGAACTGCCGGTGGTCGGTATAATGCTCAAGGTCACCGGCGATCTTACCGGGAATATATTGTTCATACTCAAGCAGCAGGCTGCGGCAATACTCGTCAACATACTCATGGGAAAGGTGTCGGACGGCGCTGATGATGCGAAAGTTCCTGAATTCAGCGAAATCGAGATCTCGGCGCTCAAGGAGATCGGAAACATACTTGCCGGGTCATATCTGTCATCGCTGTCTTCGCTGACGAACCTCAATATCGTGCCGTCAGTGCCCGATCTGGCTTTCGACATGGCCGGAGCCATACTCAGCGTGCCTGCGATAGAGTTCGGCAAAGTCGGCGATACCGTGCTTTATATCGAGACTGAATTTACCGAAGGTGATAAAAGGGTCGTCGGGGATTTTTTCCTGATACCTGATGTAGATACTTACAGCGTGTTAATGAATGCATTGGGAGTTAGTTTCTGAATGGTAAAGATCATAAAGGTGGGAATGGCTGATTTGCAGTCGTCCGTGCATCCCTGTATCATCACGACGCTTGGCCTTGGATCATGTGTTGGAGTGACTTTGTACGATCCGGTCAGAAAGGTTGCAGGACTGGCTCATATAATGCTTCCTTCGAGCCAACAGGCTCGCAACAATTCGAATATAGCAAAGTTTGCAGATACTGCGATCGTGAAGCTGGTCAATGACATGGTGGCTTTAGGCGCCGACAAATCAAGGCTTGTGGCCAAAATAGCCGGAGGAGCGCAGATGTTCTCATTTGCCGACGGAACGTCTGAAATGCTCAGAATAGGAGCAAGGAATGTGTCAGCGGCGAAAGAAGTGCTGAGTTCGCTGCGGATCCCCATAGTTTCCGAGGACACAGGCGGCAGCTACGGAAGGACCATTGAGATACATTCAGAAGACGGCAGGCTTAAGATAAAAACTATCGGACACGGGACAAAGGAGATATAAGTATGGGAAACATTCGGAAATTACCGTTCTTATCCGGGTGTTCGGCAGCGATCCTGGCGGGTATCGTAAGTTATGCCGAAGGAGTCGAAAACCAGACGATATATATCCGGATGGCGGTTATAATGTTTCTTTTTTATATGATCGGAGTCCTGGTAAGAAACACTGTTGAAAATGCTAAGAAGGAGATCGAAGAAAAAAAGAAGGAAATGGAACAGGAAGAAGCCAGGAAAAGAAAGAAACAGAAAGAAGAAAAAATGAAAGAGGTGCTTGAATCGCGGAAAAACGATGTAAAGCATGATGATGGAACAGAGCCGGGAACGACGGAAGAAAAAAGGGAACACGATCCGAACCTGGATGAGGAGTTCAGAGTGCTCAGCGATGTTATCATGACAAAAGCAAAAGAATAAACCGGGTATACGGGGGATTTAAATGCAGAATGACTCTAAAAACATAAAGGAAATATGGAAAAAGTATCAGGAAACGAGAGATCCTGCTTTGAGAGAGACCCTGATACTTACGTACTCGCATCTTATCAAGTATATAGCAGGGAGGCTGAACATTTATTTCGGATCGAACGTGGAATATGAAGATCTGATCAGTTATGGAGTATTTGGACTGATTGACGCCATCGACAAGTACGATATGAATAAAGGCGTAAAATTTGAGACCTATGCTTCATTGAGGATCAGGGGAGCTATCATCGACAGTATAAGGGAAATGGACTGGGTCCCAAGATCACTGAGACAGAAATGCAAGGAACTTGAGAAGGCATACTGGGAAGTGGAGAATGAACTGGGCAGGTCCGCGACTGACAAGGATATAGCCGATAAACTGAACATATCTGTCGAGGAACTGCACAAACTGCTCAATGAAGTCAATGTATCCTCACTGATATCACTGGAGGATTTCCTGGAGCAGAACTATGAAATAGGAGTGGAGCCGACCAGCGGAAGAAGGCAGGACAGGCCTGAATACGAGGCTGAGATCAACGAACTGAGCGAGATACTCGGAAACGCAATAGACAAACTGCCGGAGAAAGAAAAAATGGTATTGACGCTGTACTACTATGAAGAATTGACTTTAAAGGAAATAAGTGCGATAATGAAGGTGTCGGAATCTCGCATATCACAGCTTCATACCAAGGCAATCATGCGTCTCAGGGGCAAACTTGCAAGACAGAGATCTTTACTTGAGGAATAGTTATTTATGGGAAATTACGCTGTAATACCGGAAGTTACGGAGGTCTTGTCTTAATGTTGCGGAACGATACGGATTACAATGTAAATGACGGTTTTTGCGAACTGCTGTTCAAAGAAGACGGCGTCTACATGTGCGTCTATCCCCCCGAGGGCAACGGAAAAAGGCTTGAACTGAATGCGGCCCTCGACCGCCTTGAGAGGAAAAAGGTAAGGAATTTTGACAGAAGCAAGGTCGAACTTGCAGTTATCAAAGCGGACAAAGTACCGGTAAAAATCGCTGAACCGCAGGTGGAAGAGAAAATCGATGCGACTGTGTCTGTAACGGTATCTCCCGATAAAATGAAAGCATATGTCACTTTCACACCTCCCGACAACGGCAGGATGCTTACGATGGAGGAGGTGCTTGAAGAGCTTTCGAAAAACGGCGTGATATACGGCATAAACAGGACCAGTCTTGAGACCCTTATCAAATACCCGGTATATAATGAAGTAATATGCGTCGCTGAAGGTACGCCTCCGGTAAATGGCGAGAACGGCAGAATTGAATTCCATTTCGACATAAAACAGGATCATAAACCGACCATACTTGAGGACGGCAGAGTTGACTTCAGGGAACTGAACTTAATCCAGAACATAGAAAAGGGCGGGGTACTGTGTACCCTGATACCGCCTTCCCCCGGGATCCCCGGCAAAACTGTGGCAGGTACGGACATACCGGCAGTGGACGGCAAACCTGCCGTTCTGCCAAAGGGAAGGAACGTGGTTGTTTCCGAAGACGGAACGAAACTGATCGCCAACATAAGCGGGCAGATAAGCTACATAGACGGCAAGGTCAGCGTTTTTGCCACTCATGAAGTAAAGGCGAACGTAGACAATTCCACCGGCAACATCAATTTTATCGGAAATGTGGTAGTGATGGGAAATGTATTATCCGGATTCACCATAGAAGCAGGCGGGAACGTTGAAGTTATGGGCGTTGTCGAAGGAGCTGTCATAAGAGCCGGCGGAGATATTATTCTCAGAAGAGGGATGCAAGGCATGGGCAAAGGCATCCTGGTCAGCGGAGGCGACATAATAGCCAGGTATATTGAAAACAGCAACATAGAAGCACGAAACGACATAAAGGCTGAAGCAATAATGCACAGCAATGTTAAGTGCGGCAACAAGCTTGAGCTTTCAGGAAAGAAAGGGCTGCTGGTCGGAGGTACCTGCAAGGTCGGCAAGGAGATCATTGCAAAAGTCATAGGTTCATATCTTGCGACTGTCACCGACATAGAAGTCGGTGTGGATCCAACGGTCAGGGAAAGGTACAAGGCGGTCAGGGACGAGATCGTACAGATGGAAACGGATCTCAGGAAGGCTGAGCAGGCAATCACGATACTTAAAAAAATGGAGATGACAGGGACTCTTACACCTGAGAAAAAGGAAATGCTGGCCAAGAGCCAGAGAACAAAGGTCTATTATTCAAGCAGGCTCCTTGAACTGAAAGAAGAAATCAGCCAGCTTGAGGCCAAGCTGCAGCAGGATGCGTTCGGCAAGATCAGGTGTTATGATGTAATATATCCCGGCACAAAGGTAGCTATTGGGTCATGCATGATGTATGTAAAGGAGAACCTGCAATACTGTACGCTTTACAGGGATGGCGCAGATATCAGGGTAGGACCGATAGACAAGTGATGTGACCCGGCTTCGCTGTTCCGGGCAAGGATGTGAGGAGTATGTCTGTCAAACCTGTCGATTTTCAAATTGCAATACCGAGGTCGATAGATGCGGCAAAAGCTGTGAGCGATGAGATCCAGAAGAATGCTGCAATGCAGCAGCAACAGGCTGCATCGGTACAGAACAGGGCGGAAGATACGCTGAAACAGGTATATTCGCGCTCCAAAACGGAAGAGGTAAGGATAACTGAAAAACAAAGGGAGCACGAACGGCAAGGGGAAAGCCGGAAGAAAAAAGATGAGGATAAGGAGAAGAACAGGGGAAAGAAAAACAGCGGAAAGATATACGGGGGTACGATAACATCGGGCAGGATAGATATCAAGATCTGAGGGTGCGGCATATTTGCGCATTATATCAGATAACGGACACCAGGATATTATATGTTATGTTATAATAAAACGGTATACGTTAATCAAAATAATATACACAATACAAAAGAAAAAAGACCTTCGGGCACTCCAATGCCGGAAATGGCGCAAGTCCGGAGAGATGCCTGATCGTCTGTGAGAGGTGAATGAATTGAGCGGATTTTATGTAAGTATGATCTTTATCGGTGTCGTTTTGGTACTGGTATCTCTTGTGCTCATCATGATCGACAGGAAAAATGTCTTCGTGTTCAAAAATTCTGCCGATGAAAAAAAGAAAGAACTGATCGAGATCATCAGTGATGCAGAGCAGATGATCGAGGAACTGAACCGATTTTCAGGCTACATAGTAGACCAGATGGATCTCAAGAACGATGAACTGAACAGGAACATAATGGAAGCAGAACAGAAGATCAATGCCCTGATCGAAAAGGTGCGCCTCGCATCCGAAGGGCAGATGATTCCGGAGAAAAATGCTGAAGTACGGAAAAAGGATGCGGTCGGCTGTACTGAAGCCAAAAGTCTCCAACTTGCGGCTGAAACGGTTAAAGCTGCGGTTTCAGCGAGCCGTGAGATGCCAGACATATATGAGGCGGAAAAAGCTGACGGCGTCAGGGCGTGTATTGCCGCCAGCCCGGCAGGAAGTGTGGCCGCAGCCTACAGCAGGAACAGTGCGCGTAATGCCGCAAGAAAAAAGGATAATGTCATCCAGTTCAACAAGTACCAGGAGGTGCTGCGCCTTTCAAGGGAAGGGATGGATGAACTGGAGATAGCGAAGAACCTCAATATGGGCAAAGGTGAGGTAGAACTGATCATCGGCCTGCGGAGATGAGCGGAATGAACGCGGAACGTTTCCATCTGAAGAGTTTGCTGCTTGGGATCGGCATCGGGATAATCATAACTTCAATAATAAGCCTCATATATCTGTCAGGAAGGGATCCGTTCGAAGGGATCAGCGACGAACAGATAATTGCCCGCGCTGAGAAACTTGGTATGATCATGAAAGAATAAAGCCGGCAGTCAATGAGCCGGCATTTTATAATTAGATTTTAACATAAGGTAAGTACAATTTAGGCTGTTTCTTGACAACATCATGTACCTGTTGTATAATTCAAGTGCAGTAGCGGAAGCATGCCGAAGTGATGGAATTGGCAGACGTAGTGGACTCAAAATCCACCGGTAGCAATACCGTGCCGGTTCGAGTCCGGCCTTCGGCACCACGGGAAAGAACAAGGTTTGTAGGCACAGATGCAGTAAACAGACCTTGTTCTTTTTTATCGATTACGGCATTTTTATGACATTTGCGGCAGTTTTAACGCTGCCCCTTGTTGATATCTTCACCTCCGGAACAAATGATTGCTTCTTTCGTCTATAGATCCGGATGACATTTCACCTGAAAGTACAGTATTAGCGGATGCATAATATTTTTCTGGCGTCAGGCTGATACAACTATAATCAGATTGCTGACTACTTCATTTACAGGGAGTGGTGTTTTATGGGCAAAAAGATCCTGTTTTTTGCTTGCCTGGCTGTGATCGCCATGGCCTGTTCGGCGGAAGTGGTCCTAAGCATCGTAAGATACGGCCCGGATGAAAGTGCCGATGCAGGATACGACACGGAAATCGTCCGGACTGACCGAGCAACCACGGACAGAGGAGACCGGCAGGAGAATGACGTATCAGCTATACCTGCAGAATACGAAAGCACACAGCAAGTCGATGTGAAAGATGATGGAGGCGGCGCAGTATCCGAAGATAGCCAAAACATCCAGGCCGGAAAAGACCGGGAAAGAGGTGAAGACCATGATACTGTGCCCGCGCCGGACATCTGCGGCAAAAAAGATGATCTGTATGATGCCGACGGAAATACTGAGGAAAATATAGTCACAACTGGCACTGGTGACGACATCACTGTAATATTCAGGCCGGATTTGCCGAAACCGCGCGGTGATATGGACAGTCAAGGAACTACATTTATTATAAAGCCAAAAGAAGTAATAAAACTTGATCCTTCATTGGCGGATAAACTGAGGAAACATGGTGAAGAAAAGGAAAAAGAAGCATCAGGTTTGTTCAGGACAATGTTGGCTGTTGAGCAGACTGAAGAAGGACTGGTGCTGAAATTTTCACTGGAAAACATCTCTGAGACGGATCTGGAATATTATTCCGGCTCCAGTCAGAAGTACGACTATTCCATATATGACAGCAACGGCAATGAAGTATACAGATGGTCAAATGATAAAGACTTCCTGGCGGTCATAACAGAGATGCTGATCAGAAAAGGTGAAAAAGCATCATTCAGGGAAATATGGGACTATACCGGCAATGACGGCAAAAGGGTCCCGCATGGAGAGTATTCAGTTGTGGTGAGGATGATCGCGAAATTGAACGACGGAAGGAAGACCGATCCGGGAGAACTTACCGCAAAGGCATATTTCACTGTAGACTAAAGGCATATTTCACTTCAACCGGCGCGGAGCAAAGCAGGGTACGGCTTGCAATACACTGAAACAGCTGCATTTTCGCTGCCGTGACCGCTTACTGTTCATAACTGTATTGCCCTTTTGAAAAAATCTGCTGTCAACCGGTTTATGATCATTTTTTCAGTGGTATATTTAGACCATAGTCAAGATATGTCAAAATCCTGCATGCAGACAAGCGAGATGTTTTGCAGAGAGTCTGATTTAACAGAGGGGGTTCCTGTATGTATTTCGAGTGGCGAGAAGAGTATCGTACCGGAATCGACGCGATCGACAAGCAGCACAGGCACTTATTGGAAATAGGCGCAAAGATCTTCGATCTTGCGCATGCTGATGATGGTTACGACCGTTATGATGACATAATGGGAGTCCTGGATGAAATGAAGGATTACACGGTTTACCATTTCGGCTTTGAGGAAGACCTGATGGAGCAGTATGGCTACGAACGCTATGAGCCGCACAAGTTCCAGCATTACTTCCTGACAAAAAAGATCGAGAAATTTGAAAAAGAAAAATATAATATCGACGAAAAGCAGAATGAAGCGGTACTCAAGCTGGCCGAGTTCATTTCTGATTGGATAACGAACCATATCCTGAGGGAGGATATGCAATATAAGGATTTCTTCAAGAGCAAAGGCCTCTGACGGATTCTGACGGAATCGTTATTGACAATCATAAAAGACTGGTCTATTATTATAAAAAACGAACACAGGCAAAACGGCGTTGACGGGGAGGAGTACATACGCTCCTGAAACACAGAGAGAAGATGGCCGGTGCGAATCTTCATGACGGACGTATGGAAGTAGCCCCTGAGCTGTGGACCGAAAGGCGTGAGCCTAGTAGGCTCCAACGGAAATTTCCACCGTTAAAGGGAAAGCAATATCGGATATCCCGGCATGATATCCCGTATTGGCAGAGTGCAGATCTATGATCTGAACAAAGGTGGTACCGCGGATCCTGAGTCCGTCCTGAGCATGACGCAATGACTGCTTGGGGCGGACTTTTTGATTTCTGTAAGTTTTGATTGTGTTCGGGAACGAGGAGGTATCATCGATGGATAAAAAGTACTCATTTGAACGGACGGAAAAAGAGATGCAGGAATTCTGGGAAGAAAACGGCATTTACCGTTTCGATCCGGAAAGGCCCGGGGAGATCTGGTCCATAGACACTCCTCCGCCGACAGTGAGCGGCAGCCTTCACATAGGGCATGTCTTTTCATACGTACAGGCGGAAATGACCGCCAGATACAAGAGGATGCGGGGCTTTAATGTCTTTTATCCTTTCGGCTTTGATGACAACGGGCTGCCGACCGAAAGGCTCGTCGAAAAGGAAGAAGGCGTAAAAGCCGGCAGTATGCCAAGAAAGCGTTTTGTTGAAATGTGTCTTTCGACTACTGCGAAATATATCGGAGAGTTCAGGGAATTGTGGCAGTCACTGGGCTTTTCCGTTGACTGGTCTCTCCAGTATGAGACCGTCGAACCAAAGGCTCAGAGGATATCACAAAGGTCATTTCTCAAGCTGTTCAGGGAAGGTAAGGCATACATGAAGGAATCCCCTGTGCTCTGGTGCACGGAATGCATGACTTCCATCGCACAGGCCGAACTGGAAACAGCGGAAAAGAAAACGAGTTTCAACTATATACCCTTTGAGACGGTTGAAGGAGGCGAAAAACTCATCGTTGCCACTACCCGGCCTGAACTGCTGTATGGCTGTGTCTGCCTGTTTGTCAATCCTGATGACGAAAGGTATGCGCGATATGAAGGAAGGAACGTCCGAGTCCCGCTGTATGGCCATGAGATACCGGTGCTTCCGGACAGGAAAGTCGCTATGGATAAAGGTACTGGCATAGTTATGTGCGCGACTTTCGGAGACAGTACCGATGCCGAATGGTATGAAGAACATAAATTGCCCTATCGGAAAACGATAACGCAGGACGGAACGATCGACAGCAGCGTTCCTTATATCGGCGGCATGGAAATACAGGAGGCAAGGAAACATATCATAGGACTGCTGGATGATAAGGGCCTCATAACAAGGTCCGAGGAACTCACGCATACGGTGGCTGTCCACGAGCGATGCGGTAAAGAAACGGAGATCATACTTTCAAGGCAATGGTATATTGATATATTGTCAAACAGGGAGAAATACCTTGAAGCGGCAGAGCAGATCAACTGGTACCCGGGTTATATGAAAGACAGGTACAGGGCCTGGGTCGAAAATCTCAAGTGGGACTGGTGCATTTCCAGGCAGCGCTATTTCGGCGTGCCGATTCCTGTTTGGTACTGCAGCCGCTGCGGTAAACCTGCGGCGGCGGATGAGCCGCAGCTTCCGGTCGATCCGGCAGAAAGCAGGCCGGGCAGGTCCTGTACCTGCGGAAGCACTGATTTTATACCGGAAACTGCCGTCCTCGACACATGGGCTACATCTTCCGTTACGCCCCAGATCAATGCCCGGTGGGGCGAAGCCGATGATATAAGCGAAAGGCTGCTGCCTATGAGTATGCGGACACAGGCACATGAGATCATACGGACATGGGCTTTCTACACGATAGTCAAAAGCCTTTACCACACGGGCCGGATCCCGTGGAAGGATATTATGATATGTGGCTTCGTTCTTGCAAAGAAAAATGAGAAGATAAGCAAATCGAAAGGCAACTCGGCCATGTCTCCGAAACGTCTTGCAGAGAAGTACTCGGCTGACGCCATCAGGTACTGGGCGGCAAATTCAAGGCTCGGAACCGACACTTTCTTCTCCCTTGATGATCTTGATATCTCCATGAGATTCATAACGAAACTGTGGAACGCCGCAAGGTTTTCCATATCACAGCTCCAGGATTTCGATCCTTCGGAAGAGCCTGAATTGCTCCCGGTGGACAGATGGATAAGGGAACGGTGCAAACAGGCCATGCATGAGGCGGGGAAACTGCTGGACCAGTACGAGGTCGGGCTCGCGCGGCATGTTATAGACGATTTCTTCTGGAATGATTTTTGCGACGACTACATCGAGATCGTCAAGGAAAGGCTTTACCGGCCAGATATGCATGGACATACTGAAAGGAGATCGGCCCAGAGGGCATTATATGACAGCCTGCTTGACATCCTGAAAATGTATGCCATATATGTGCCGCATATTACTGAATATATCTACCAGTTTTTCTTCAGGCAGCATGAGAATGAAATCTCGCTGCACCTGACCCGGTGGGGAGATACGGAAGGGTTCGACGATGACATCCTGGAGTTCGGCAGACAACTAAAAGAGGCTGTCAGCAGGGCAAGAAGGGTCAAATCCGCAAGGTCGCTGTCAATGAAGGCTGAGATTGAAGAGCTTGATATCAGGACAGAAGCGAAATACAGGGAATATTTCATCCGGTCGATCCCGGACTTAAAGGCATGCTGCAGGGCAAAAGAGATAAAACTGTCAATAATATGATTTTGTGCTTGGTGCACAAAAAAGCTGTCAGCCATGAAATTGTTTTATTGCAAATAATTGTTGAATAAGTGTCGTCTTTTATTTATAATTGACGATAAGCATCCCGGAGAGGATTGCTTCAAAATTTCACCTTTCAGGATGACAGAGTAGGTTATTGCGCGTTAAGTGCCAGTTGGACGGGAAGTTGCCGCTGGACGAAAAATCCTATATGGATTTGCGGTGCAATAGCCGCATTCCGCTGTCACATGAGGTGAGGGCATTTTCCTTCCTTCTGTGACGCAGCGTCGTTGTGAAGGAGCGCCGGCAACTGTCGTGTCTTTGCAGTTGGCGGGCTTATTGAAAGGAAGGAGGTGCTTGTTTTTATGAAAAAGACAAAAGTGCTCGTTTTTATGAGCATACTGACAGCGCTGAATGTTTTGCTGACACATGTTGTACCGCTCATTAAGACCGATTTTGTCAGGATCAGCTTTGGCTTTATCCCGTTGTCTATTGGCTCCATGCTGTTTGGCCCCGTCATTGGCGGGATAGGCGGTGCGGTAAGCGATCTGATGGGCATGGCCGTTGCCCCGAATGGGCCTTATTTCCCAGGATTTACGCTGAGTGCATTCCTGTCGGGCGCTATTTACGGCCTGTTCCTGTACAGGAAACCCAAGAGCCTGGCAAGAGTATCGCTGGCAGTGTTGTGTGTAACGATATTCGTCAATCTGGGTCTTAATACATTATGGCTTACCATACTCCAGGGAAAAGGTTTCCTGGCGATACTGCCGGCACGTGTCCTGCAGAACGCGGTAACCTCCGTTGTACAGATAGTTTTGATCTCCCTGGTATGGAGATATGTGGGCAGAAGCATTGAGAATGAATACCTGCGTCAAACGGTTTGAGTACGGAAAGGGAGTCCCGGGAAGGACTCCCTTTTCATGTGCGCGTGGATACAGTCCGGCTAATTCATTATGTCGAAACTGTAGCCTTGCCCATTGTTGTCATCCACATTATTGAAAGGATCGTTGAAGCTGAGTTTCAAAAAGTCATCCTTCAGAGCAGGAATCGTGGCTTCGAAACCCGTGTCTTTTTTTACCATCGGGATTTCCTGCTCGTTGTTCCAGTTTCTGCCGTAACCCAAATGGACTGTTATTTCAGGGGCTCCATTCTTTGCCAGTAAGCCGTCGTATAGGATGGTAATTTTATCGCCTACTACAGGCACTGCAGGGCTGATGGCCACCCCTTTGTCGAGATAGTCAAGATTTCTGGACGTTTTTTCGCTCATTATGTCACCTCTGTCGTTTTATAAGCCGACTGCCGTAATGCAGCCATATTTTCTTATGAATCATCTTTACGATGATTAGCATATACATCTCTGGATGAAAAATTCGTGGGAGCATGTCAAAGATCGAAAAGGCTGCGCTCGCGGCAGAATTTTTTCCGGTTAATTGCTAAGACTAAATGTGTAATTATCCATAACGACAATGAGAGGGCATAGAAAATGAAAGCAGTTATAATGGCAGGCGGTGAAGGAACCAGACTGAGGCCGCTGACATGCAACAGGCCGAAACCGATGGTGCCGGTCTCCGGAAGACCTGTTATGGAGCACATAGTCAGATTGCTGAAAACCCATTGTATCGACGACGTAGCCGTAACGCTGCAGTATCGGCCGGACCAAATTATGGAGTATTTCGGAGACGGCAGCGAATTTGGGGTTAGAATGAGATACTATATCGAAAACAGGCCTCTCGGCACCGCAGGGAGTGTAAAAAATGCCGAAGAATTTCTCGATGAGACATTCATTGTTGTCAGCGGTGACGCGCTCACAGATATAGATCTGACTAAAGCCGTCAGTTTCCACAGGGAAAAAGGCGCCGTAGCGACGCTGGTCCTGAAAAGGGTGGATGTTCCGCTGGAATACGGAGTCGTGGTTACGGACGGGGACGGAAAGATAATACGCTTCCTTGAAAAGCCGAGCTGGGGAGAAGTCTTCAGCGATACTGTGAACACAGGAATATATATTTTGTCGCCGGAGGTGTTCGGCTATTACGAAAGAGATCAGGCGTTTGATTTCGGCAAGGACCTGTTTCCTCTGCTGATGAAGGAAAACAGGAGCATGTACGGTTATATAACCGACGACTACTGGTGCGATATAGGAGACATAAACGCATATATCCAGGCCAACTTCGATGCAATGGAGAAAAAGGTAAAGGTAGATGTACCCGGTACTGAAATCAGGCGTGGCGTCTGGACCGGCCGTGACACTGTCATCGATGAGACGGCCAGGATCGAAGGGCCATGCATAATTGGCAACTGCTGCCGGATAAAAAGCGGCGCAGCTATAGGGAGCCATACCGTGATCGGTGACAACTGCATAGTGGAAGAGAATAGCAGCATCAAGAAAAGCATAATCTGGAAAAACTCAATCATCGGAGAAAGAGCTGAGATCAGGGGCAGCGTGATATGCTGCAGGGCTGTGATTGACAGCGGAGTATCAGCCTTTGAAGGTTCTGCCGTCGGAGAAGGTTCACATATCGGCGAAAGGACTATGATCAGGCCGGCGGTAAAAATATGGCCCGGGAAATTCGTGGACCGGTGTATGGAGTTGTGTGAAAACATAGTCTGGGGAAACAGGACCGGAAGGCATCTGTTCGGCAACAGGGGCGTCACGGGAACCGTGAATATAGACATGACGCCTGAGTTTGCTGCAAAACTCGGCGCGGCGTTTGCCTCAGCAATAAAAGGCAGGGGGATCGTTGGAGTCAGTTGCGACGGGACTCCGGCCGCAGCGATGATTAAAAGCGCGCTTATTTCAGGATTGCTTTCGGCCGGAGTGCATGTGAATGATTACAACAGGCTGATGCTTCCATCGTTAAGGTACGCCGTAAGGTTCTACAGGCTTGACGGCGGGATACATGCCGGGATCTGCAGCGGAAACAGACAACGGCTGACGATGGACTTCATCGATAATGCCGGAAGGAACATAGACAAATCGGTCGAGAGGAAAGTGGAATCATTATTTTACAGGGACGATTTCGGCAGATGCGAAGCCGGATGCCTGAAAGGCGTGACGGTGATCCCCGGCTTCGGGGATTTTTATCTCAAAAACATCCTCAACGGGATCAAATCGGAAAAACTGGATTACAGGATCGTACTGAGGAACGGTCCCGAGCATGTGACAAAATCGATAGCATCGCTTCTGACCGACGCCGGATGTATGGTGGAGACCGCCGATACGGACAGGCTGACCGATATTAAGCAGTTCTGTGATTTTGTCAGGGCGGGCGGATTCGACATGGGCGTTTCCATAGAAGGAACATGTGAGAAAATGCTCCTGGTGGACGCGCTGGGAAGGCTCGTTACCGAGGATATGTTCATGGCGTTGGTTTCACTTGTCGTGCTTAAAAAAATGAGAGGGAGCACCCTGGTCGTGCCCGTTTCGGCAAGCCAGGCTATAGAAAGGCTTGCCGAGGAGTACCAGGGCAACGTCGTACGCACCAGGACGTCGGCAAGGGATATAATGGCGAGCCTCGTGGCAAGAGAGGCCAAGGAGGAGCTGATGGAACAGTTCACCATGCATTTCGACGCAGCGGCAGGCCTTGTAAAACTGCTTGAATTTATGAAAGAAAACAATACCAGCCTGCATGAAATGGTAGACATGCTGCCGAAGATCCATATGCGCAGGACGGAAGTCGAGTGCAGCTGGGACGCGAAAGGAAGGGTCATAAAAAAGATAATACAGGAGCATTACGGAAGCAGGGTGGAGATGATAGAAGGGGTCAAGGTTTACAACGACAAGGGCTGGGTACTGGTCCTGCCGGATGCCGACAGACCTGTCTGCAGCGTTATAGGAGAAGGTTTCAGCGAGGAATTTGCAGAAGAACTGACCAACATTTATGCAAGAAAAGTCAGGGAAATAAGCCGTGGTTAGGAAAAATCAATATTTTGAATTTATTACGGCTTCAGGGATAAATGTAAGACTTGATCATGAAACCTTTCACTTGAAATCGTGGTGCATTACAAGTAGAATTGAGTTGAGACACTGAATTTTTGTGGGAGTTGCTATGAACAAACCTGCGAGCCGTTATATCCTATTCATAGTGTTTATGCTGCTGGGCACAGTCATGGCATGGCAGCTGAAAAGTACTCTTAACGCGAAGCGGATTGCCGCTTCCAGCGCTTTGAATGCCAGTGTACTGAGAGAAGAGATAACGGAACTCAAGCAGGATATCGAGGAACTCAGGGCGGCGATCGATGAGAACATAGCATTACAGAATGATATCATAAGAGAATATATAGCACTTCAGAATGACAATCAGCTCAGCAGGGAATGGGAGATCATCAAACTGCATACGGGCCTTGTGGGGGTCGAGGGGCCGGGAATCACGGTCACTCTCAATGACGCACCGGTACGCGAGCCCGACATGCCGACGTCATGGTTCATCATACATGACAGTGATATCAGGGCCATACTGAACGATCTGAAAAAAGCCGGAGCACAGGCCATCGCAATAAATGGCGAACGTGTGGTGCCGATGAGCGAGCCTGTATGTGCGGGTCCGACCATTATCATCAACGGCAACAGGTATCCTGTACCGTTTATCATAGAGGCGATCGGAGATCCTGACGCATTGACCGAAGCTATGAATCTGAGCAGTAAAGTTGCGGAACTGAAGCATTTCAATATCCAGGTAGACATAAAAAAGTCGGAAAAGATAACAATATCCAAATTCAGCGGAGCAGACAAACTGGACAGATATATATCGGGACTGGAGGTAGTCGATAAATGAAAATCGCGCGCAACCTGGCGATAATGATGGTGTGTATGCTGCTCGGCATCATGCTGGCGCTGCAGTACAGAAGCGTGAATTACAACCAGAGCATGGCAAGCCTCGAAAATAAAAGACTCGAAGAACTGAAGGAAGAAGTAATCAGACTTCAAAACCAGAAGAATGAACTCCAGGAAAGATACGAGAAGCTTGAAGAAGAAAACCAGACTTTTGCAAGGGTCAAGGCTGGAGACAGCGAAGCCGTTCAGCAACTGAAGAATAGCCTGCTGAAGGCAAGGATATTCGCCGGCCTTGAAACAGTCGAGGGAGAGGGAGTAATAGTAACGTTGGACGACAACTACCCGTTCTTGTATGTATCGGATTTCGACATACTCAATGTGGTCAATGAACTCAAAGCCAGCGGCGCACAGGCAATATCCGTCAATGAAGAGAGGATAGTTGCCATGTCTGAGATACGTGAAGCAGGGGACTATATAGTGATAAACGGAAAGCAGTACAAGGCGCCGTTTGTGGTAAAAGCGATAGCCGATCCCAATAACCTGGAGCGGGCATTGATGATGATTGGCGGAGTCGTTGAAAACCTTGAAGCTGGCGGTCTGAAAGTCAGTATCAAAAAATCCGACAAGATCGTGATTAATAAATTTGTCGATGACGGCACTTCTATCAGGACAGATCTGCTGACACCCGTGGAATGAGGGTCGCAGCAAAGTAATCGGCATATTTTCCGGCCTCCATAATAAAATTAAAGAAGCAGGCAATATGGCCTTGACTTGGATACCATCCGATATTGGCATACAAGCCGGGCTTTTTTGCTTATTTTTTCCGGAGGTCGTACAATGGGAGCTTTCAGAAAAAGCCTGATTTTCCGCTGCGCCGGGATAGCGGCAGCATTTTGCATAACCGTATGTTTTTCAGGCTGTTCCGAACCAAGCGCATACAACCTTTCGCTGAGTGATCATGGGGGTGTTTATGCAAGCAGTTTCAGCGACCTTGATATTGAAGTCGAGATAAGCGGAAGGCTGTCCGAGGAAGATGCGCAAGACACTGACATATACGCGCAGGAAAACTGGGGCATCGGCAATGATTACAGCGATGACCGCGATTATTATGAAGAAGACACGGACCGGATGGCATTCGAAGAAAGAGGCGGATCTGCCGACCTCGCCGACGGATGGGAAAGCAACAAACTCCTGAGATGGGGCATTTCCAGGAGACCGGATAATCTGCCGCCAAAAGCTGATCCGGGCGCTCCGGAACTGCTTGCGAAGTATGGGGGCGTATGGATAGGCGACACGGAAAAAAACGTCATATACCTGACATTTGATGAAGGTTATGAAAATGGATATACTCCAATGTTACTTGACACTCTGGCAAAACATAATGTCAAGGCCGCTTTTTTCATAACGGGGCCATATCTGAAAGAGCACCAGGACCTTGTCAGGAGGATGGTAGAGGAAGGACATATCGTAGGGAACCACACGGTTCACCATCCGAGCCTGCCGAGCCTGGATGACAGGCAGGTGGAGGAGGAGATCCTCGGGCTGGAAAGAGCATTCAGGGAGAAGTTCGGCAAGGGCATGGAGTTCCTTCGTCCGCCGAAAGGCGAGTACAGCGAGAGGACGCTCCGGATTGCCAATGATCTTGGTTACTGCAGCCTGTTCTGGAGTTTCGCATATGACGACTGGTACCGTGACAAGGTAAGAGGGCCTCAGTATGCATACGACATCGTAATGCGAAACCTGCACAACGGCGCCGTTTTGCTGCTGCACGCCGTATCAAAGGATAATGCTCATGCTCTTGACAGCATCATAAAAGGTGCGGCGGAGAGAGGATACAGCATTGGTGATCCGCGCGATCTGCTGCCGCCCGGGAAGGCTGGAGATGCGACATATGGAGAAGAGTAACGCCGATACGAAGGACAGCAAAAAAAGGGCCGGGAGCGGAAACAGCGCCGTAATAAAGAGCGTAAGGGAAAGGTTCACGGAAATGCTTGAACTCCCCAAAGATTTGGTATTGGACCGCCCAAAGCTGACCATGATCGGCAACAGGGATTTGATGATCGAAAATTACAAGTCTGTCCTGGAGTATGATGCAGGAATATTGAGGATAAATACGGGATCCGGGATGATCAGGATCACCGGATCCGATCTGTCGATAAGGGAAATCACTTCGGAAGATATCGTTATATCAGGAATGGTCCGCTCAGTCGAATTCGTCGATGCGGGGTGAAATTCTTGCTGTTCAGATTGTGGAATTATCTGCGCGGATATGTTATTATTATAATCGAAGGCTTTTTCATAGAAAAGTTCATAAACATCTGCGCCAGGCGCCGGATACATCTGTGGGACGTCAGGATCCAGAGAGAGCGCCGGGTGACGGCGAAGGTCGGCATCGGCGGGTTCAGGCTCATCAGGCCTGTCGCAAGGAAGACAGGATGCAGGGTGAGACTTCTGAAGAAAAGGGGCCTGCCGTTTGTGTTCAGCAAATATCGCAGACGGAAGGCATTTTTTGCAGGAGCTGTTTTGTTTTTTGTACTGATAAATGTTCTTGCGTCTTTCGTATGGAGTATCGAGATCACCGGCAATGAAAAGCTGGATACCGTTTTCCTTGAAAATGCTCTTGCGGCCAACGGGATAAAGACAGGCGCGCTGAAATACAGGATCGACACCCGCCGCGCCGTTGACAGGATGATGCTGGAGATCGGCAGACTTTCCTGGATCAGCATAAATATAAAGGGGACAAAAGTGAAAGTGCAGGTAAGGGAACGCAAAGACATCCCCGAGATAGTGCCGCGGCATATACCATGCGATATAGTCGCTCAGAAAGACGGCATCATCAGGCAGGTCATCGCAAAAGAGGGTATCGAGGCAGTAGCGGAAGGAGATACTGTGAAAAAGGGGCAGGTGCTTATATCAGGCCGTGTACCGGTAAAAGGCGATGAAAAGTACAGGCTCGTACATGCGCTGGGAACCGTCAGGGCAAGGACATGGTATGAAGATGAAGCGCCTGTGATGTTTACACGTACTGAGACGCTCAGGACAGGCAGGGTGATCAGGGATCATTCGCTGGTACTGTTTTCAAAGGAACTGGATCTGGTCAGGAGGAAAGTCGGGTTCAGTGAATATGTTACCGATGAAGTGAGAAAAAAGCTTACCATAGGGGATGACCTGGTCTTTCCCTTTGAATGGGTCACTGTGAACTATTATGAAGTGGCAACGATGGAAGCCCATATCAGTGAAGAAGACGCCAGGGAAACGGCAGCAAGGGAAGCGTACGAGAAGGCGCTTGGACGCGTGCCTGAAGAGGCTGAAATAGTGAAAGAGAACGTATACTTCACTGAGCAGGACGGGAAACTGACCGCAAGAGCCGTTCTGGAATGCATTGAAAATATAGGTATACCCAGTCGGATTGGAGGAAATTGATTGGACGGCTTTGAAAAGACACTGGAGCTTCAGAGAGTGGAACAGGCAATCAGCCTGTTCGGCAATTTTGACGAAAATGTGCGGATAATCGAAGACGGTCTGAACGTAAGGATGATTACAGGCGACAAAGGGATCAGGATAACCGGAGACACCGAGAATGTTGAAAAGGCTTACGCGGTCCTTGAGAAGATGGTTTCAATCATCGAACAGGGAGAAGAACTGACAAGGCAGAATGTGAGGTATCTTGTAGACCTTGCTGCAGACGGCATGATCGACAAGATAACCGGGTATTCGGACGATCATATATGTGTGACGGCCAGAGGCAGGCATATCAAGTCCAAGACCCATGGGCAGAAAAAATATGTAAAGGCGATCAGGGACAATACTGTAGTGTTCGGGATAGGTCCGGCAGGCACAGGCAAGACGTTCCTTGCGGTGGCCATGGCGGTCAATGCATTCAAGGACAAGCAGGTAAGCAGGATAGTTCTGACAAGGCCGGCGGTCGAAGCCGGGGAAAAGCTGGGCTTTTTGCCCGGTGACATGCAAAACAAGGTAGATCCCTATCTGAGGCCGCTTTATGACGCCCTGTATGAGATAATGGGAGTCGAATCATACCATAAATACCTGGAAAAAGGCATGATAGAAGTGGCGCCGCTGGCATACATGAGAGGGCGTACGCTGGATGATTCGTTCATAATCCTTGATGAAGCGCAGAATACTACGCCCGAGCAGATGAAAATGTTCCTTACGCGCATTGGATTCGGATCGAAAGCGGTGGTCACCGGGGACATAACCCAGATAGACCTTCCCCGGGACAAGAAATCAGGGCTGAAGGAAGTCACGAAAATACTGAAGAATATCGAAGGTATAGAGTTCGTATATCTGACTGAAAAGGACGTCGTCAGGCATGAGCTTGTACAAAGGATCATAAAGGCATATGACCAGTATGATCAGAACAAGGACTGATTGGGGGCTTCGTATTGAAGGCTGTCAATAAAAAGAAATCCCGCAAAAGAGTGCTGTCCGGTCTGAAAAACAAAGCTATCCAGCGTTTTATCGTCGGGCTCATAACAGTGACGATCGCGGCAGTCATTGTCGAGAACGGAGCGGCGCCGAAAAAGTACAGGCTTGAAGTGGGCGAAAGCTCAAAATATGATATCACGGCGCCGCGGGACATTGTTAATGTGCTGCTGACTGAAAAGCTGGCAGCGGAAGCCGCCGCGAACGTGCCGCCGGTAATGGTGAGGCTCGACGATGTCCCGATAGACATAATCAACTCACTTAATGAGTTTATTGATTATATAGAGTCGGCAAGGCAAAAAATAAACGGCCTTTATGGCCAGTATTCCGATATCGTCGGCGGAGGCATTGCCGATATGACAGAGCAGGAGACTGCTGCGGCCGATTACCTCATACTGAAGCTGGATGAGCTTGGAGTAAAGATAACCGCCGATCAGGCCGGTTTCCTGCTGAAAACGGCAACTGACGAAGAAATGGGCAAATTCGAGACTTTGCTCATAAGCACGGTCAGCGAAGTGATGAAATCAGAAGTCAATGCCGACAACCTGGCCGAAAAGACGTTATATATACAGAATATTTTTCAGATCAGCGACCTTCCCCAGGAACTGAAGGATTTGGGCGGATTCACGGCAAAGGCTCTGCTCAGGCCGAACAGCGAGATCGACGAGGAAGCGACAAGGATCGCCAGGGATGAAGCGTACGAGGCAGCCCTGGAAAACAAACAGATCATTCCTGAAGGCTCGAGGATCATAAGCTTCGGAGACATCGTGACCGAAGACAAGCTGGAAGTCCTCAGGGAACTGAACCTGCTTGAAACGGAAGGGTTCGATTACAGGTTCGCGGCGGGAATACTGGCTGTCGTGCTTATGCTGTCATTCCTTCTGATCTGGTATATAAGGGTCTTCTGCAGCAAGGTAATGCCGGGTACGAAGGAAACAGTCCTTATGTGTGTTATTATCCTTCTTACGCTGCTTGCGGCATGGCTCCTTGAACCTGTCAGTCCGCTGCTTATACCGGTGTTTATAGCGCCGATTCTGATAACGATATTTCTTGACCTCAGGCTCGCGCTTATAGTCAATACCATGCTTTCTTTCACTGTCTGGCTCATAGCGAACGGAGATCAGCAATTCCTGTATATTGCCATGATAGGCGGCACTGCGTCGGCATTTATCGTCAACGGCGCCAACCAGAGAAGCAGGCTCTCAGTTTCCGGCCTGGTCATCGCAGCTATAAATTCGCTGGTAACCGCATGCATGGGGCTGATGAGCAAAAGCGACCTCCGTACCATCGCATACAGCGCTGCACTCGTTTCGATAAACGGGATGCTTTCAACGATATTTACCATAGGTGTGCTGCCGATATTCGAAAGCATATTCAATATCGTCACACCATTGAAACTGCTTGAGCTTGCGAATCCGAACCAGCCGCTGATGAAAAGGCTGCTGCTGGAGGCTCCGGGCACATATCATCACAGCCTTATGGTGGGCAACCTGGCCGAAGCAGCTGCCGAGGCGATCGGCGCGAACGCATTGCTTGCCAGGGTGGGAGCCTATTACCATGATATTGGCAAGCTGAAAAGGCCGGGCTTTTTCAAGGAGAACCAACTTTCTGAAAATCCCCATGAAAGGATGACGCCGAATCTCAGCACGATGGTGATCACATCACATACCACCGACGGTACCGAGATAGCCGAAAAATACAAAGTACCACAGGCTGTCAGGGATATCATAAGCCAGCATCACGGGACCACTCTCGTGGCATATTTCTACCACAAGGCTAAAAACGGGGATCCGAGAGGTAGTATAAAAGAAGAGGATTTCAGGTACCCGGGACCGAGACCTGCCACCAAGGAAGCAGCAGTGGTCATGCTTGCCGATTCGGTGGAGGCTGCCGTCCGCTCAGCCGCTGAAAAAACGGAAGACAAAATAGAGACTATCGTCAGGAATATCATAAAAGACAAGCTGGACGATGGCCAACTGGATTTGTGCGACCTTACGCTTAAAGAACTCGACCTTATCGTGAAATCCTTCATCCATATATTCGGCGGATATTTCCATGAGCGCGAAGAATATCCGGAAGTAAAGGTCAGGAAGGAAATCGACAAGTCTGAATGGGATCCTGTCGTACAAAGGGTTTCCGGGATGAAAAATGCGTCATGCCAGGCAGCGGAAGACGCCCGGGCGGAGCAGCAGGAAACCGGCACGGGTGCAGATGATCCCCTGACAGTCAGGGAGGCTGGAGAAGTTGAAAAGCAACATGCTTAAAAGCGTCAATGAGACAAAAGTGTTCATAGAAAATGAGCAGTCGCATGTCGATATAACAGAAGAGCATGAGAATATACTCAAAAATACCGCACTGGCATGCCTGGAACAGGAAAACATCGCGGTCGCCTGTGAAGTGAACATACTTCTGACGGACGATGCGGCGATAAAGGAGATAAATGCCCAGTTCAGGAACATAGATGCGCCTACCGACGTCCTGTCGTTTCCCATAGCAAACATATCAAAGGGAAAAATAACCGATTTCGGCAGGGATTCAGATCCGGACGAAGGCCTCCTGGTGATCGGGGACATCGTGATTTCAACTGAAACGGCATTAAGGCAGTCGGATCAGTACGGGCATTCCTTCGAAAGGGAACTGGCCTTTCTTGCCGCCCATGGCATGTACCATCTGCTGGGATATGACCATGAAGAGGAACAGGATGAGAAGGAAATGATGGAAAAACAGGAGGCTGTCCTGAGCAAACTGGGGTTAAGGAGAGCATGAAAAACAAAAGCCTGATAGACAGCTTCAACAATGCTATAAACGGCATTTTTTCAGCGGTCAAAAGCGAGCGCAATATGAAGATCCACATCATTGCTGCAGCACTGGTGCTGGGTCTGTCTCTTTTTTATGACCTGACGAGGATAGAGTTCATAATCGTCTGCATGACGATCGCCCTTGTCATTATATGTGAACTTTTCAACACGGCAATAGAAGTGCTGATCGATACGCTGATAGGGATTTATCATCCCAGGGCGAAGACGGTCAAGGATACGGCGGCAGGCGCAGTCCTTGTATCCGCGCTGCTGTCGCTTGTCGTGGCATATTTCATATTTTTCGACAGGGTAAGCACAAGCCTCGAATCCGGTATCTCAAGGATAAAACAGGCGCCGATGCATCTTACCGTTATTGCCCTTGTCCTTACGATGGCAGCAGTGCTGGTGCTCAAACTTGTATTCAAAAGAGGAACGCCGTTCAGCGGCGGAATGCCAAGCGGGCACTCAGCAATAGCCTTTTCAGCCGCGACGGCGGTCGCGCTTTATTCGAACAATGCGGGAATAACGATTTTATTCATAATAGTCGCATTGCTTGTTGTACAGAGCCGGCTTGAGGGTAAAATACATAATATACTGGAACTGATGGCAGGAGCAGTGATCGGTTTCCTTGTAACATTGCTTTTATTCCAGATTTTTTCATAGACAGTCAGACTTTTAGCAAGGAGGTATGGTATGTTTAAATCTGGATTCGTTTCGATTATAGGACGGCCTAATGTCGGCAAGTCGACGCTTACGAACAGGCTCATAGGCGAGAAACTGTCGATAATTTCGAGCAAACCGCAAACGACACGCAATACCATAAAAGCCATAATAAACACTAGTGACAGCCAGATAATCGTCATAGACACGCCTGGCATACACAAACCCAAAACCAAGCTGGGCGAGTACATGGTCAAGCTTGCCGAAAGCACGCTCAACGAAGTGGACCTGATACTTTTCCTGGCGGAAGCTACGGACAAGATACCGGGCGCGGGGGATCTGCATATAGCTGAGCAGCTCAAAACGGTGAAAACTCCGGTGATCCTAATAATAAACAAGATAGATCTGGTGAAGAAAGAAGAACTGCTGGAGACGATCAGGAACTTTTCGCAGCTGATGGACTTCAGTGCGGTTATCCCGATTTCTGCGGCAAGCGGCGAGGGAACGGACATTATAATAGATGAGATCAAAAAGCTGCTGCCTGAAGGCCCGAAGTACTTCCCGGACGATGTGATCACAGACCAGCCGGAAAGGACGCTTGCGGCCGAACTCATAAGGGAGAAAATACTTGAGCTTGTGTCGGACGAGGTCCCGCACGGTACCGGCGTTGAGATCGTTTCTTTCAGGGAACGGGAGGGAAAGGGCATTATCGATATAGAGGCGAACATATACTGCGAGCGGGAGTCGCATAAAGGCATCATAATAGGGAAGCAGGGAGCGATGCTGAAGAAGATCGGGACCCTTGCAAGGGTCGAGATGGAAAACCTGCTTGGCGCAAAAGTGTTCCTGAAGCTGTGGGTGAAAGTGAAGCCTGACTGGCGGAACAGCAGCAGCATGCTAAAAACCCTGGGCTATCAATGACGCATGCAGCTTTTCGGCACTGTAAATATTGCAAGTATACAACCCCTTTTTTGGAGAATGATATAAAGAGGAACTGTTTTTGAATATCTGACGCTGTCAGCGGATGCAGTTCCGATCAAAGAAATCTAAAGATACCGACGATAAGGACAGAGGGGGATTGCAATGCTTAAGGATTTTGCCTGGAATACTTTCGTAAGCAAAGGGATCCTGGAGTCTTATATTTTCTACCGTGAAATAAAAGAGAAGGAAAGGGAAAGGGCAGCGGAGCAGAGGAGACTGGCTGAAGCCGAGGCCGCGACAAGTACGAACGAGGCTTAAGCCATCCCGGTCAGCTGCTCCGTTCATCTGGAAATGAGTTTTCTTAAAACTGAGGGGATAGTCGTAAAAGAGGTCGGTACGGGAGAAGCCGACAAGATAATAACTATATTGACAAGGGGACAGGGCCGCATCTCAGCCCTCGTGAAAGGCGGAAGGCGGCCCAGATCCAGGCTTTCTGCCGGTTCCCAGGTATTCTGCTACTGTGATTTCGTTCTCTTCAAAGGCAGGGATCTATACAGCGTAAACAGCTGTGAAGTGATAGAACCATTCTATGAGATCCGGAACGATGTAGTTAAGCTGACATATGCGGCGCACTTCACGGATATCGTACTGGAACTTATACAGGAAAACCAGCCTTCGCCGAAACTGCTGAAACTCTACCTCAATTCGCTCCATATGCTTGCAAAAACTTCAAAAGAACCTGACCTGATCACAAGTATTTTCGAACTGAGAGCGGTATCGGTTTCAGGGTTTGCGCCTCATGTACAGGCCTGCATGGTCTGCGGCGGCGCTCCTGAGAAAAACTATTCGTTCAGTTTCCGCGACTGCGGTTTCCTGTGCGACAGGCCCGGCTGCACCGAACATGACGGCTCTGCCGTACCGCTGTCCGTCGGAGCGTCCAGGGCGATACAGCATATCGTTTACGCGCCGATGAAAGAAATTTTCAGTTTCGGATTGTCCCGGGAAGTCCTCGACGAAATCGGCCGGATAACCCGGCGATACCTGCGCGAGCGCCTGGAACGGGATTTTACCAAGCTGGACTTCCTGAAAGAGATCTGAAAAAGGTATGGGGACGAGGAATGTCCCCGCAATTGAAAAACCCACCTGGTAAACCAGGCGGGTTTTGTTTTTGGTGCGGTCGATGGGACTTGAACCCATACGGTTGCCCATACGCCCCTCAAACGTACGCGTCTGCCAGTTCCGCCACGACCGCGTCTTTGGTTTCCGGTCCGAACCGACAAAACTTATTATACTAACATAAAACTGCAGTGTCAATAGGTTTGGGCAAAATAATATTATGCCGGCATGTACATAAGCGCTTAGTGTAAAATTGTTTTAGGTTAAAAAAACAAGAGACCCCTCTTTTTTGGTA